>RCMY010000067.1_pt1 | contig 89960 bp, 79 predicted proteins | sample 2041341 | NCBI WGS metagenome assembly RCMY01 (sample SAMN09708234, study PRJNA481090) | Marine sediment metagenome, whole genome shotgun sequencing project. | reverse complement strand
CAGCAATTGGTATGGCCCCTTCGTCTAAGGGTTAGGACGCGGCCCTTTCACGGCTGAAATACGGGTTCGAATCCCGTAGGGGTCACCACTTTTATTATCCATAAATATCAATATCATAATGCCTTGGTTGGGCGATTGATATTTGCGGACAGCTGTCGGATTTCAACTCGTTGTCACCGGTTCGGTCCGCACCTGGCACGGCTCCGATCGAGCGCGGTTGAGCGCCTATCAAACACATGGTGAACAATCTGATGATTCCATCAGACATCGGAGCCCGGTTCAGGCCATCTGCCTGCAGGATATAGCAATATGACTGATACCGGACCCTGAGCAGTGAGTCGCCAATGTCTCGACAATATGACGGCAATTCCGCTTGCGGAGCAAAGTCCTGACATTCTATTCCCCGCCCGATAGCGAATTTAACATAATACCAGCTATCGATTTTTCATATTCAAACCTCCTTTCCTATCTGCCGCCTGTGCGGGAAACGGCGCAACTGACAATGTTGACAGACATCCGAGCACAGACGAGCGTACTTGGGCGGGTGAAGATCGACGGGTGAACTTTACAAAGTTTACAATGTTATGGTTTTGAAAAACTGCCTGCCTGCTGACCGCGCTTTTTCGGCCGGAAAGGCGCGCCTGAAGCCAGTCAAAAAATGCTGATTGCAAGAAGCCAAGGCCCGCGGCACGAAGAGTGAATGGAACAGGCGATGGCCTTCCAGCGTCCGGGCGACACCCGCGCGTAGCGGCGGGACTGACGGCGTCCAGGGATGAGGTCATATTTGGGATGCAAAGCACGGGTTTGTCCTTTCCTGCACAAGCGCGGTCGTTTTGCGCGCGAGCGTATCAGAGAGCGGGGATTGTAGGACAGTGGTTAGTTTTGATGATCATTTTTGAAGTGGGGGTCGATCGAGCCTTGTCATGAGTCGATCAGATAAATCGAAATCGGTTGATCGCGCGAACGCCAATATGGTGGGGCGAGGATTGCTCAGGTTTACAGACCGCTTTACCGCGATGATCGTTGTAACGAAACTTACCGAACGGCACCATCGACGGCGATTAGGTGAGATTTCAGCGGTGCGCAGGTGTTTGTCGAGCGCAAGCTGGGAGTGGGTAGGGAATTGAAGAACGGTTAGGGCCCGAAAAGCGCGCCTATACTCCTTTCGCTGTGCCAAATATTCGCTGTAAAAGGCTGTCTTCGGCAATTCTATTTTCCCAGTCGTCATGCAAGATATGTTCTCGGATGGGATCAGCGCCTGCATAAGTGAGGAGCAGGTTTATCGTCTGTGTGCGATTGGTTTTGACGGTTTGAATTTTCCAATTGCTGACGAAGTAGAACTGCCCGTTCGATTCCGAGGCATCATAAGTCAGAAAATCGTCCCGCCCAGCCACCGATTCAAAGATGCTCATTTTACGCAGCCGTCCCTGTTCAGGCTCTGGCGTATCTTTCGTCCACAAAATATCCTCCAACGGCTCACCTTCATCCTCCAACGGGCCGCGCAAAGCAGATTGCATGACTTGAAGTATATTCAGGCTACCCGATAATTTCGATCCGCTCCAAAGGAGTGTTACTCCGTTCATTGATCGGTAAAAGTCCAGCAGTTCGTCGGGCGGCAACGCAATATCGTAATTCCCCAAGAACGCAATTTCTTCTTCAGCGCTATATCTCACTTCCTGTCGATCAATGGATATTTCATCAATCGCTTTCAATTTTGCGATGGCGGACTTCAATATTCCGTCACTAGTCATTCAATATCGCTCCTTTGCTCATCACGGCAAGGATTTGCGGACCGGTAGCACCCCGTGCCTTCATACTTGCATCAAAAGCATCCAAACTTGCATATGGCCGCCCCTGTTTTATCAAGGTGGCGATGGCCGAACTGACCCCAAAGTGACGATTCATCTCTGTACCAGAGGAAAAATTCAGTGACAATTTTCTAGTTCCCGTAAGGTTGGGCGCCGGTATGGGTGCAGTCACTTGAAGCAGAGGGCTCGCTTCCTTGAGCCATTTGGGCGAGGCGTCCTTGCCCTTCCATAAATATAGCCCCGATTTACCAGAAATTGTGGTTGGACTGGTCTTGCTTCCAGCAACCGATACCTCGACCCAGACCCGGTTATAGATGTCGTCCTTCTTTTGTTTTGACATTGATGCAGTGCTCAATTCCCAACTCCGGAATGGGCCGGTGTTCGCGCTATTCGGCGCCGGAACGAGATTTGCGAAGTTCGTCCCACTGCCGCCAAGCCCTTCGGATATGATATGCATCTGGACCCATTTATTGGTATCGGTAGTCAGGCCAGCATTAAAGATCTCCTTCCAGGGACTGACCGTTTTGGGCCATGCTCCAGTATTAGAGCCGGCCTTCGGCTTCTTCCAAATTACGTCAACTTTCGCAGGATTGCCATAACTCGGTGCGGTGTTCGCGCCATAATCCGCGTCAGTGGGAGAACTTCCTCCCAATTTGGCCAGCGCTACGCTGACCTTGGTGAATTGTGCTTTGACCTTGGCCCGGTGATCATAATCCTTGGAGGTTTTTTTAGCTCTAGTGAATATGATTGTCGACGCCGCATCAACTGTTTTACGAGCGTTTTTCCACTCGTCTTTTTTCTTGTCTTCGGCTGAAAAGCCCGCCAAATAGGTATCTACTGTCATGAGCTCAGTTTGAATCGCCAGTTTGGCGTTGTCACCGGTTCCCATGAATTTCAATGTATGCGATTCTCCGGCCTTGTTGGTGAATCCCAATTTTTCTTTCCACCAATCAACTACAGCCTGCGCACCTTCCTTGATTGCCAAACCCAATTTCTTCGCCTGGGTCACAATCCATTTGATCAGCTTGTCGATCGCTTTGTCGATCGGTTTGCGCAGCTTGTCGAGAAGGTTGGTAATCTCTTTGCCAACATTTCCGAGACCAGCAAGGCGGGCAAGGAAGCTGATCACAAGCGACAGCAGCCCAACCATCGTTTGTTCGACTTTGGCTGCCGCCGGTTCGAGTTTACCCGCGGCGATCTCGGCGATCGAATCGATAAAGGCCGCAGCGACTTGTGCAATCTGACTCAGCCGCTCGACGAAAAACATGATCGTATTGTAAATCGCAATGATCGCCTGAATCAGCGCGCCTGCTGGATTGAGGAAAGAGAGCAGTTTGATAACCGCTTGCTCGATCACCTTGTTTGTCACGAAGGAAATGATCTGCTCGATCACCATGTCCCTTAGGTTGCCGATCGATTCGATGATTTGTTGCCACGCGGCCGCCGGACCTTCGATGACCAGCGTCTTGACCAGTTCAAACCCGGTTTCGAGCGCCGCCACTCCGGTCTCGCCCAGTTCCTTGACCAACTTAGGCCGGACATTTTCCCAGGTCACGCCCAATATAGACAGGATGAATTTCAATATTTCCTGTAGACTGAACGCTTGCGGGATATGAATAGCCGCGCCCGACAATGCGCCGGTAAGCCACTGAATCAAAGCACTGCGCAAATTGGGAATGAAATTCTTGCGGAACAGCTCAAAACCCATCTTAGCCGCCTGCACCAGGTTCATGACAAAACCGATCGGGTCGTTGACGATGGTATCGAAAGCCTTGCCGGCTTTTTCCAGATATCCCATCAGTCCGGGCGCCACCACATCGATGATGATGGTCAGCAGGGTAAAGACGGTTTCCAATATCCATGCGCCGAAATCGATCACGATATTGGCGAAAACGCCCAATACCTTGAATATCGCGGCAGGTAGATCGAGGAATTCGGTAATCTCTATCGTCGCCAAAGCTTCGATGAAGCGGTCGGGAATACCCATGACCAGGGCGATCAGGCTGTCGAGCGCCGTGCCGAACCATTCCCAGATACGCTCAAGCGCGTTGGCTTCCTGAATGTTATTCCACAGCTCCTCTTGCCCGGCGAGGGTCAGCAAGCCGCCAACGATACCTTCTGCGGTGCGTTCGACTGGTTCGCCGGTAATCGGGTCGAAGCCGAGTATCTGGGTCAGTAACGCATAGCCCTCTGTTTCGGACACCAGCGCAGCAAGCGGCGACAGCACCGCCTGCTGAACAAATTCCAGAATCTGTGTGAACAGCGAACCGATGAACGTGATGACCCGGTCGATCGGCGTGGAGAATATGCTGACCGCGCGGTCCCAAACACCGCCAAGATCGAATATGTCGCTCCAGCCCAGACTGTCGAGGAATTCGTCCAGCGCCGCCTTGATCGACGTTCCGGATATGCCGAGGGTTTTCAGCTGCTCGTCAACCCACGTGCCAACCGTTTCGAAAATACCCCATTGATCAAGCACCGTGGTGATGAGCCCGCCGCCGGGAAGGAATTCGACAATCGCACGCAGGATGTTGGCGGTTGTGGCCTCCACCTCGCGCATGTTGATCGGGTTGATCCCGATCATTATCGTGAACATCCGGTATCCCGGGATATTATAGGCTGCATCAGCAAAGTAATCGAGTGCGTCGCTAATTCCCAGGCGACTGGCCTGCGTGCCAGTGGACTCGCTGACTTTCGGTCTGCTTGTCAAACCGTCATATTTGCGTTGCACCGCCGCGCGCTGCTGGATAGTGTGGGTCAGTTCATGCGCGAGCAGTTTTTGCCCCGATGGCGTGTCGGGCTGATACTGCCCGGCGTTGAAGAATATATGCCGACCGTAAGTGAATGCGCGCGCACCGATCCGCGATGACAATTTGCCCGCCTGATCATCATCATGGATTCGAACTTCGCTAAAATCGGCTCCGAACCGGGGCTCCAGAAGCGTGCGTGTCTTTTTGGATAGCGGCTTCCCGCCCACGGCAGCAGCCTTGATCTTCGCCTCTACATTATCATTTGCCGCCGCGACCGGCGGCCCCTCGCCGCCGCCATCCTTACGCAATGCCCGCATGATCGACCGGCCCACTGGCGGGCTGCTGGCCGCACGCGGAGCGGTTACCGCATCGGCAACGCGGTCGGCTTCCCGTTCACTTGCGTCCTCGGGCGAGGAGATGAAGGAAGCAGCCTGAATATTCTTGTCGGCGGCCGCGGTCTGCGCCTTCTTTTTATCCTCCAGATAGTCTTCGGGTTTGCGTTGAACCTTCTCTTCTTCAGGGACCGCTTTACGCTGAACCTGTTCCTCGTCGGCGAGCGCTGTGCGCTGGACTTGCTCCTCTTCCGGAAGCGCCTTACGCTGAACCCCGGCTCCGCCTGACAGCAGGCCGCTGCGGCGATTTGCCTCTTCATCACCCAGCGGTTTACGATGCACCGTCGCCCTGGACTGCACCGCGCTTTTGGCGCGCTTGGTCTTGGCCTGCCTGGGTTGCATGGAGGAGGCTTTCGCGTCGGTCTGTGACCGGGATATTTTCGCCGCGACGGCCATCCGATCAACCCACCGCCGAAAGCGCTGGCTTCAGCGGGCAATGATCCCCGGTTTTGCGATATTCCCGGGTCAATGCTTTTAACAAATGCTCGTCGCCAATCGCGGATTGGTCCGCCAGCGATAATAGCCGCGCATGAATAGCCACATTGTGCAACTGACCGCCCGATAACATACACCGACACGCAATATCCTGAAGCAAGGCATCGCGCACTTGATGCTCGCCAAGCTGGGCTTGCAGAATCCCGAGCCTCCTGACCTCGTCGGGCATACGGAATGTGATGATCGCGTCCATTCGGCGGCGAAAGGCGCTGTCAATCCGGTCGCCATCATTGGTGGTGACAAGAATGATACCACGAAAACTTTCCAGCCGCTGAAGCAGGAAATTCGTTTCCATATTGGCATAGCGGTCGGTCGAGCTACCCACATCCGTACGCTTGGCCATCAGCGCGTCACCCTCGTCTAGCAGCAGGACAACGTCCATCTCTTCCGCCGCAGACAGTGCTTTTTCAAGATTCTTCTCGGTTTCCCCGATATATTTATTGACTGTTGCAGACAGGTCAATCCGGTATAATTCTCTGCCCAGGCTCTCTGCTACATGGCGGGCAGCGAGCGTCTTTCCCGTGCCGCTGGGGCCGGTCATGATCGCCTTGACACCGGCGTCGCTATTTTTGCTCAGACGTTCGCGAAACTGACAACGCATAACCAGACTATCCAGTTCTTCCTGCTCGAGAGCATCGAGGAACAATGCGTCCAGTTCTGCCGCACCGTTCATTCGCGCTGCAATTGTGTCGAGACGGGGATCACGCAATGTTCGGACCGCACGCCGGACATGCGCTTCGCTTATCGTGTCCGCATTTTCCATTTGGACAAGGGCTCGTGCTGCGGCTGCCGACCGGCGGATATTCCCCGAGGTGAGCATCAAATCTTCCAAGCCATCGATATCAACTGCGCCGGTTCTCCAGTGACGTTTTCGAGCGGATAAATCGGGGCGCGCCAGTTCAATATCGAGCGGTGCCAACTCGCTTTGACACTCGATACTGCCAACTTTGGTCGCCGCTATTGCCAGTCGAGCAGGAATGGGGGCCGTTGGCGGCAGCAGCAGGCGATCTCCCGGTCCCAATTCGGCTTCAACAATCAATAGAGACCGGGTTAGCATTGCGGCAAGCAGCGCCTGCTGCCATCCCTTTCCATCGGTGAATAAATTGACGCTGCCGAGCAACACATTCAGCTTTGCCTTGCGTGCTGCCATCATCAAAAACGTCTTGCGTCCATTGTGCCGGTCACTGCGGACAATGATATCGGGACATTTTTCAGTGGCCATGATTTCACTCAATATTGCCGGACAAGTGCACCCGCTGCATGGCGCCACCCAGTTTTTCGAGTCCGGAAGCATTTCCATTTTGCGCATTTGGAGCCCTGGCAAATTTGCTCCGACGCCGGTGAGCAGTCCGAAAATCGCTGACGGCACACGCGGCTCCCATTCGATGCGCGGGGCATCGAGATTGGAGAAATTCAACAAACCAAGATTGACCAGTGTTTCGATCGCCTCCCGACCCGAAACCAGCGACCCAGGGCAAGCAGCTATATCTTCCAGAAGGACAGCGAGTCCTCCCAGTGTCGGCGCGCCGCCTTCGGGCTCGATTAACATAGTGAGCCTTGGATCCTCCTCCTGTGCTGCCACCAAAAGTAGTGTGGTGATATGCGCAGGCGCAAGCCCCGTAGGGCTGAGTTGCAAAAATGGAAGCGCCGGATTGGACTTTGCCCACTCTGTTATCGCACCGTTCCATTTTTCAGGAGTTGGCAAATCTTCTGCGCCCCAGAGTTCCAATAATCTGTCTTCATAATGGTGCAGAAACGGAAACTGCGACAGATAATCATCGTAGCTGCGCTCGCGTAGCTCGAGGTTCAGAAGTTTCAATATGATGCCAAGCACCTGCAGCCGAAAATGCTGCTGAGCGGTGCGTGGAATTTCATCTAGATGGTGAAGCACGCTCATACAAATTTGAAGGCGAGCGAGCGCCCTTCCCTCACAAGCCATCCCGGATCGCGGTCAAGTCCGGCAATCCGAACCCCGAATGGCAAATTGTCGAGAGCCATTTCTATAGAGATTGCGCCTTCGCTGATGGCAACGCGACCGGGAAGGCATAGTTGCTCGATCCGAAGGGGTTGACCGGCAATCGCCGATCCAAGCTGCCATTCCAACAAACGAGCCAATGCCGCTGTCCAGCGCCGCGCAGAACTTCGTGGCAGGCGAAGGCCCTTTTGTGAACGCACGCAACGTCCCGGCAATTTTTCAATACCGGACAGGTTTGCCACCGCGCGCAATTGACGGCGCGCCGTTGTCGCTGGCAAATCGAGAACCGGAACGCCATAGGGATGCCATAAAGTCAAATGCCGGCTGTCGCGCACCAACTTGAGTTCGCTATCAGTAAAGTTGAACATTTGCGGTCGCGGGAGCGCAAAGTGCTTGTTATGAAGGGCAGGTTGATGGGATTTCGATAGAAGGCCATGGATCGGATCAGACCGGAATTTATTCCCGAACCAATGACAGCCAAGCGCATTGATGGTGGCGAACGGCGACAAGTCCATCGCGTCATCTGCCAAAAGGCCAAAGTCCTGGCAAAAACCAAATCGGATCAGCGGATTGACGAGAAACATCAGGCCGCAATAGTTGCTGTCAAACCGCGTTTCATTGCCGGCAAATTCTTCAAGATCGACCGCCCCGTCGGAACGTGCATCTGAACGCTGTCGCTGCGCTTCTATCTCTGCGTCCGGCTCCTTATCATTCTGTGCCGGATCCAGCGGTCGGATATCGCGGTCCGGGTTCTGCTGCGCATCGAGAGAGCGGTCAGTTTCCTGTGAGCCCCGGCCAACAGCCCTGCCAGAACCGCCCGATTCCGACCCGTCAGAAAAAGCGTTTGGCGCTTTCTTCCCAAGCGGCAAATCCGGTCCATGCCCGCCATCTGGACTTGGCACCATAGCCTCTCGATGGCTGTTTCTAACGGTAGTCAGAAATTTCCGCGCAAAATCACTGAGGGGTTGGCCGCGCGATGCCGATGGCAAAAAAGCCAGAAACAGCATCGTGGCGATCAACATCTGCCTCCCCCCATCAAGCGCTAGAAGCGCAGGATCATTGGCGATTGCGGTGCGTATCGACGGCGGAAGCAGGGAGGCTTCACCCGGTATCCCGGCAATAGACGGCGGCGGCGATGAAGGAGACAAATGGGCAGAACCAAATCGAGTCGAAAAATCAGCGCGCGAGCCAGACCAGTCCCACGCCCCTGCAACCGTTGCATCGCAGCGATAGCTGGTCGCGATCGACCGTTTCACTGTTTCAATCTCTATATCCGACAATTTGCCTATCCAGCGGCCAAGCATCTTTCTTGCAAAAAACGTTGCGGCAATTTGAACCAGTAATGGCGCATCACCGAGCAACTCGCGCTGCCACCACAGCGAGATAGTCGGCGTACCTGTCACTAGCTGGATCGCGGACGGTAAAGCCGGCGTTCCGAGGCCATATTCAGCGATGAGCCAAAGCGCCATTTTCGCCTTCGTTGAAAAGCGCAGTGGCCGATCATCCAATGCGCCGCGAACGGGATCCAGTTCCGCTTTTTCCAGGTGACTGCGCAGCCGTTTCGATACTGCGGCAGCATAGCGGGTGCCGCTTTCACCATATCGCAACGGTTCGGACATGACCAATCGGGGTATGATCAGATATTCATCGCGCGCCAGCCCCAGGCCGTCCAGTGGCGCACGCGCTAACGCCGCCGTCAGGCGCCTACGACGCATCTCCCCGTGCACAACCACCCGCCCAATGGCGAGCGGTGTGCCGGAAGAGACGTTGAGAGGCGTGTGCAAGGTCACCGCCCCTTCGCTTCTGGATCAATCATGACGAAATTCGACGTCACGACACGCCGGAAAGCCAGGTTGCACCCAGCAAGATTGCGGGCACTGCTGCCGCAACCAGCAGCAGGCCGAGACAGCCACCTTTCTCGGGTTTACCGCCGTTTCCGCCGCCCTCATTGCCAAGACCCGGTTTGCCGCCGCCGGGTTTTATCGTGGGGAGGCCTTGACTATTGTCGCCTTTTGGACCGCCGCGCTCAGCAGAAAGTGTCGTCTTGAGTTTCAGGACACCGTCATGCGGGACAGATAAAATATAGGCTCCTGGAGCAAATCGGGCGATCCCGTCACCTTCAAACGACCAGCTAAGATTATCGTTCACACCTTGGTGGTGGGCGATCAAACCAAATTGACCAGGGCGATTGTCAAGAACTTCGGTTTTAATTCCCTGAACTTCAAAGTGGCGATTTGTCCGTCGAAATCCTTCGTTAATCCAGAGATACACCACACTTTCATCCCATTGGGTCTCGTCGCGTTTTCGACTCGCAGCAATGGTATTGGCCCGAGCCTTCTCGTTTGGCTCAACTTTTGGTGAGGGTACGTTTGCAGCAAAATTCAAGGCTCCGCCAACCAGTGCAACCGTTTCTGGATCGACGCCCTGTTTCTGTTCCCTTACCCTGTCGAGTAATTGCTTAACAACGATTTTGCGGCATCGGGTAAACATCACAAATTCATGCGTTTCCCCTTTTTTTGGCTTCTCATAACCCTTACCGCTGACTTCGGCTTCGTGTTCAACCCCGGATAGATCGACAAAATTCATGTTCCGCCGCGTGCTCGATCGGGCAAAATTCACACTGCCCGATGTTGAATCGAGCTGCACCCACATGCATTGATGAGTATGTACCGCATAATCAGTCGCCGCCACTGAAGCTGCGGTCCAGGTATTTACTGTATTGCCGACGCCTGGGCTAGCCAGCGTGCCAGCCGCCAGATTTATGGAGGGCGATGGATCTTGAATTCCGGGCGGCTTATTCCATGCAGCATAAACTGGCGGTCCCAACCCCCAGTTGGCCATGCGCACTTCGGCAAAGACATTGCTAGCCGCAGGGCCGGAATTTTCGATATTGGCGACAATTTCGTTGTTTTCAATACCACTTATTGTGTTGGTCAGCGGCGTTCCGTTTGGGCTTCCGGCAGCTCTGCGACCAATGCCGGCGGCACCATTGAGAATCCGCACGCCTTCCCCATTGGCAGTGGCTGCATTCATCAGTCCATGTCCAAAGCTTGCTGCTGGTATATTGGTTGTCGCATCCAATATGTCCGGTAAATCGGGAGCGGCCAGCGGAAATAGAAATTGCGTGCTGAAATAGACCCCATCGCCGAACATGGGTTCAACCATTCGTCCCGCACGAATGACATCGACGAAAAGACCAAAATCATCGTCAAGATCAATCCAGTCTGCTCCACCGGTTGCAGAATCAATGGGTATGCGGATCTCCATACTCCAAGCAAATTCCTCTGGTGATCCAGAGCCCATATCAGGTTTGTAGGACCTAACACGGATATGATAAATTGCCGGATTACTCCCAAGCGCGGGTGTATATTGAGTCCAGTTTCCCGAAGATCCGCCACGCTGATAAAATACTGGCCCGATGTGAACGGGCTTATCGGTCCTGACGTCAAAGAGCGGGTCGCCATTGGGCGGAGCAACCAAATGTGCTCCGGGATTCATTGGATCGGGATCGGCGGCGCCGTAACCTGTACCCAGATTGGTGGGATCTAGCGGGAAAGGCGCGTCACCCCAAACCGGAAAAATATCGATCCGTCTCTGCGGGCCAGCGCTTGCGCTGCCATTTGGACGTAAACCGACGACAACACCGTCAAGGTCATCGAAACTTGTATTCCCTCGGCAGGTTATCCCCAGAACAAGGGTGTTGCCGTCTTTGACGGTCTGGATAATCACAGGTGGCAAGTCACCGCTGCCAACAGTCATCCGGCCGCCATTGACATATCCGGGTTCTGCCTCAGTAGTTAGCACCCCGGGATCATGTGTCGCAAAACCATCAATTGTCGGACGGCCCGTAACTCCGTCAAAATTGTCAAAGACCATTGTATCATCTGCACTCATTTTACTTCTCCTGTAACAGCTAATTTAGTGGCAAGTTTCATCATCTAGAGACCAACAATCGGTATCCGTGCAAACGAACTAAAGTCTGTTGTCGGCCCAGTACCGGGATGGTGATTTGCGATGATAACGAGGAATGAAACTATATTGGTATCGCTCGTCGCATTGCTGCTGAGCGGCACCGCAAACGGTTGAGTTGCATTGCTGCCTATGTTCAAATCACTATCAACCGGCGAGATATTCCACCGATCATTCTGGCCTTCAACACTGACATCAAATGTATAGCGCCCACCGCCGCCATCTATCGTAGAAAGCTGCATCGGCAGTGATAGAGAACTATTGGGTGCCATTCGAAAGCCCGGAATTGTCTGACTTCCAACAACGATATTACCAAACCGCAAAGCAGTAGTGGGATTAAAAGCCCTCACACCGACAGCTGCCCGGGGATCAGAAATTAGTGGAGCCTCTCCGACTACCAGACTCAAAAGGTCAGAATCATCGGAAAAGCCGCCGTCAGGTGTGGATGCCCTCAATCCGATTCCTGCTGATTCCGCATTGTCAGGAATATCGATGACCATCCCGATGTCTCGAAAACCACCCTCTCGAAACTCTTCTGTAAGGTTGCCCGTCAGTGATATCCTGTTGCGCCAAGCAGTGGCAGTTGAACCCACAACATTCTCAACAATCGGTTCAAACTGAAGCACGGTATTGAAATTGAGCTGACTGATCACGCGCCAGTTTAGCGTAATGGTTGTGCCAGTTTCGATCTCGTCTAGAGGATCACCTTGATTCCTGACCAATATTGACCCGTTATTCGCAATAATCCGTTCAATTACGCGAATGGGTTCAACGTTCGATTCACCAAGCTGTGTCCGCACTTGTACGTTCACTGATTTGGGCAGATTATTCAGGCTCGGCGGGACAACGGCATCAATCCGAGACTCATCTGATTCACGAAAGAAATTCCGGACAGAAATATCGTCAAACAGGACTTCGGTTCCGACGGCTTCCCCGTTCAGATTCCTGCCAAAAATTGAGATTCTGGTACCGACTTCCTTATCCAATAGGGTCGGTTCAATCCGATCGATCACTGGTGCGCCATTCACGCTTTCCAACCCAGCCATACGGACCTTCAAATTGTTGATATCGCTCATTATCTGATTGAACATGCCAGCTGTAATCAAATCACCGGGTGCGACGCCATCGGCGCGGACGTCGATCAACTGACTGAGCAGCGCCTGCCGCTCTGCCTCGCTCAACACGCCCTCCAGCGCATCGAAGATCGAGGAAATGGGGATGACCGACTCTGCGGTAATTGGATTGCTAGCCATGATAGGTTTCCTTTTTCGTCAGCTCAGCCGCCCAGGGCAAAATTGGCATAGTCCCAGCGGTGGAGATTAAAGCGCGCGTCGCCGCGATAGGCGAGGTCGCCGCGTGCGTAGATCAGATAGGGGTCAGGACGATCGTCGGCAGCCGTTGCCAACTGTCCTTCAATCCGGTTTTGCGCCACCGCATAAAGCCATACGACTTCATTATCGGCGGTGCGCAGTGCGGGTGCGGACAGGCTCTCGCGCATCAACGGTTCGACTTGCGGCCCGTTAATATGGATCAACCCGCGGATCGTCATCCCGCCCAGAAAGTCGCGCGCCGCTGCTTCATCGAGATGCGGCAACACGCCAGCGGGCGGCAGATATGGGAAGTGACTGCGCGCGCGTACCCCGCCAATAAAGCCATCCGGACCGACCAGGTCGGCAAAATGGTTGCCGAACTGGCGTAGCATCGCGGCTCCGGCTGCTGTCCGGCGCGGCTGGGTCAGGCTGTCGATCTGACTGCCTTCGTCGGCGCGGACAAGCGGTCGGCGCACCGCCCACATATCCAGAAACTCCAGATCATCCGACCCGGTATAGGCAAGTAGACCCAATGGTACTTCCTGCCTGCCAAGCCCGATATGGCTCAGTTCTTCAAGTAAATCGTCACCGCGTTCAGCCTGCGAAAGAAGATGCGTGACCCAATCGGCCTTCACCCCGTCACCGAAACAGCGATAGGCTATCCGGTTTCTGAAATCATCGGCGGTAGCAGGAAGCGAGCCATATAGTTGGGGCCGGACCAGGATGAGACGAAACTGCACTGTTTCAACAATCTGATCAATATTGCAACGTGCGCCGTTACCTTCCAGCCCATTGGTTTCGGCGCGACCGGTACGCCGCTGCGCGGGTGCTATAGTCAGCACATAGACGCCCTGTCCTGCTACATAAGTCCCGCCAACAAGGGGGTCGCAATTTTCAAAACCGCTACAGCTATCATCGACACCATCACTATTTGCAGCGGGAGGGCGAGTGAGATGAAGCAATTGTCTGGTTTCCAAACGCATCGCCTGTCCAAGCGCGTTCACCGCCAGACCCGGTTCGACGATAACGGGACGGCCGGTTGTGCCCTCTCCGTCAGCAATCGCCAGCCCTTCGCGCAGTGTTAAACCATAAGCTACACCGCTCCCTATAGCCTGCCCCAGCCGCCGATCGGCGGACGCACGGGCACCTTGCTCGCGGGCGAAATCAGACCCGGTAAGCAGGCGGCCATTGAAGAAATTGGTCGATTCCAGTCCACCTTCGGTTACCGGCTGTTCGAGTTGGATAAGGTTGTCGGGCATATCAGCCTTCTCCCCTTTCGACGCGTTGGGTGACACGCCAGTCGCCCGCACCATCGGAACGCAGTGTGAGCCGGGCTGTGTCGGTTACCTCGAGATTGGCATTGCCCCCAATTGTCGCTGAATCAGCTCCGATCCTGAGATCGCCGCCCTCCGGCAACCGGATCACTAGCCGGTGGCCACGCGTGGCAGTTGCCGCCTCGACAATGCTAAGACGAACAGGGTCGCTGGTTGCAATGACGATGATTGCGTTACTGACGTCTATCTCGGCATCTGCGGTAACGAATATCACGGCGGCACTGTCGGCGTCTTCCGGTGTGGCCGGGGCAAAATCGCCAATCGCCTGCATCGCGTTGCTGGCCATTATCAATGGACGATCACTTTCGTCGATAGACAGGCGAATTCCGACCTCATCTTCGGTATTGGCGACTTGCCAAATACCCGCTGCGCGCTCGGCACCGACGTCAAGCCGCGCGAGCAGCACGCAGTCGTCACCCGGTCCGCCGCCGGTTGGACAGTTGATCACCATTACATGCGGCCTGACGACCGTAATCCAAATCTTGTTGATCTCATTATAAATATCATTGGCAAGGTTTGGAGCAACGCTTATCGGCGAGAGTTCTCCCTCGGTATCTTCATCAACCTCGAGCAGGAACAGCATGCGCATTTGTCGCTGAACATTGTCAAACAGTGCGGGCAGCGCAGCAGGATCATCCTCGCCGCCCTCTTCTACCGCTATGCTGGCGATATAGGCGGCCAGTTCACCGACTGCCTCCGCCTCAGTCATTGCCGGGCGCTCGAGTGAAAATGACAGCGAGTAATCATCCGCAATCCGTGAAGGCGTCATCAACTCTTCATCGCTGCGGCACGGTTCTCCGGGGATAGGAACAGGAGCCACCGCACAATCACGATAACAGAGGGTCAAAAAGATGGAGAATTCCGCCTGATTCGCAGGCAGCGGCGCTGCTGCCAGGGCATCGATATCGGCGGTCACTTCTTCACGCTGAAGCCATGCGTTTATCGAGGCACATTGCTCGCGCCCGACACAGATCATTTGCCCGCTAGGAGCTGCGGCTGCGCCAGCAGTGACCATTATGCGCGGCCCTTCGGTGCCGTCCATTTCCTGCCGGATAGCGAGCCCGGACAGGGTTCCATAACCATGCAGTTCGCGCATCATCCATTTGTCGCGCGCGGCATGATAGGCGAATTGTTGCCGATAATCGTCAACGCCCAGCACCATACCGGTGGTAAAGTTGACATGGCGCGACGAATCTGGCTGCGTCATGGCGTTGGTGGCGGAAAATGCACTGCAACATCCCATCATCTGTCTCCTGTCTTATTATCTGCGTTCGGTGTCAGCATGCCAGCCGCTCCCGCCCGGATTGACTATTTTGCGGTCCGCCGACAAAGGCGGCACCCGTTATGTTTCGGCCAAGAATTGCTGGCGGTATTAATTGTGGCGCGCGGCTTCCCGCTCCAATTTGCGTGTCATATCCCAGCCGCGCTTCCCCGAGCCGGTTCATCGCCCAGAAGAAGCGAACATCGAAAATTGTATGCGCTGGCTTTTCAAGCGCGATGATCCGTTTTGCCAATGCCAGTTCCCGTTCCTCACGCTGCGGGGCAAAACCGGTGTCGCGACGCGGCAAAAGCACGGAAAATCGGTGCGCGGAACGGTGCATCGGAACGACTTGTCCCTCGAACATCAACCAATCTTCCAGTGCGGTGACTGTTTCGGGCAAGACATCGGGCAAGGCAATTTTACCAAAGTCCGTCCATTTGGTGGCCCATGCCTTATTCAAAAGTTCGATTTGGTGATATTTTCCGCGCAAGAACCGCTGCCAATATTGCTGATTGCGGGACGTCAGAGCGGCAAATTCATGCCACGTACTGCCCTCTGACAAATCGCCATCGACGGGTTGCCTCAGCAACGGTTCCTTCGCCCCTGCAGAAAGCTGAAACGCGCGCCAGTTTTTTCGCTCTTGGCCACCGAGTTGAGGTACGAAACCGAATTGTTCCATCGCAAAGTTGGCCCAGTCCTCCGATTCATAATCATCCGCGACGAGCGAAAAGGAGGCCATTTGCTGCACAGGGGTTGCGCTCTTTTGTCCCAAATGGCGCGCCCAGCGCTCCACCAATCCAGATTTACCTTCTGCCGGGCTCCAGCGTGCTCCACTTATCGTTGCCAGCGGCCGCAGAGTTGAATCGATCCGGCTAGCACCAAGTTGATGACCAGAACGTCGGGTCCGGAAATTTTCGACGATACGAATGCCATTCGCCTTGGCTCCGGCACGATCGGGAAGTTCAAAATCGCAATCGGTGATGTCCGGGTCAAATGCCAAACGCAGCGCCAGACGAAGACCGGGCAATGTCCCGCGCCAACCGAGAAATTTTACCGCATATTTGATGAACATACGGCGACGACATTCATCCCAGGCAGGATCAAGAGCGATATCAAACCAGCCAGCCAGCCAATCAAGTGCCTCGGGCGGGGCAAAGCGCGGGTCCAAAAGATATTGCGCCGCGACAACTTTTGCTTCGATGACGCTGTTGACCCCTTCGATGCTGGCCAGAAAACGATCGGTAAAATTGCCGGAAATCGCATCTTCGGAATATAGAGCGGGCAGGAAACGCTCGGCATAGGAAAAGCGCGGGTACCAGATTCGCATTGCGGAAATTGACGGCGACCGGCGGCCATCACCGGCCATTGTCAAACGGAGTTGAACATAGCGACCCTCAAGTTTCTGCAGCAGCAGGTCCCAACACCCCTCGCCTCGCGCCGTCGTCTTTTGCGGAGCGCTGAGCGAAAGTTTCGGTATCTCGCCCCTGTCACCGTTCAAATAAGGCTGCGGCTGCAAAATCCAGCTATTCTCATCATCCGATTCAAAATCATCAAGATTATCGAAAGCTCGCGCTTCGACGGATACTGACGCGCCGGCCGGAATCACGGCATCCATCCGTATCCGATCCCAGACGCATGCAAATATATCGCTATCCAGCGGAGGGGTTATCAAGCTTGACGATTGCGCAAACCGGCAGCGCTTTTGCACCATCAATGGTATCCAAACAGGACCACCGACGCCGCTATCATAATATAGCCGCTTGCCGCTTGCCACGATTCCGCGCCCGCCGAAGCGGCGCATCGGGATCAGATTGGTGGAACCAGTCGCGAGCCAGCCATCTTCACTCTCCCGAAGATCAATTGCGCGCGCCTGATTGCCACCCGGCCCCCACAGCATGATGCGCCGCCGGTCAGTGCCGTCCTCTTTGGGAAGTAGAGCCAGACCGAGCGCTCCAAAACCAATCTCGATCATCGATGTGCGGCTGCCATTGTCACAATCGACCAAAAGCAGGCTGGCACTGTCTTCCGATACCCGGTCCAGAATCAGCAACTCATGGGATGATATCGCAACCATGCAAAGCGGCTGAACCAATTCTGAAAGGTCAATTTGCCATATATCGGCGGCGTTTTTGTCCGTCCGCGTTACATCGTCTTCCAGCGGTTGGAACACGCTTTCACTTTCACTCGGGGTTTCGGTCAAACACAGCTGCATATCAGTGGTCAGGCCAACCAGTCGCTCGCCTTGCCGATCAAGCAGCATCAAGCCGCCACCTGGCATCGCGGCCGTTTCCGTCAGACCCTCAGGCGCAAAGTCCGGATAATGGAATTCCTCAGGTGGTCCGCCTCCAACCAGATCGAAACGCAACATGCACATATCATCACCGTCAATTGCAATCGCGCAGAGATAATCGCACTCGGTTACGGCTAGGCTGCCGAAAGTTCGCGTATCACTTTCGGGGAGAAAATCAGCAAACTCGTTCTCATTTTCGCACGGCCGATCATCGGGCCAGTATCGGCTGCTATGGTCCTCACCTGCACCCTGCACCAGAATTGACTGCAGATCATCGGAAACGAAATAGATGTTGCCATTTCGGTCTGCGGTTAGTCCCCGGCGGTCGTCAACGCGGAGTCTTTGCTCGTTATCCGTAGGAGGTATCAATTCGAGCAAAGGCGCAATTGTCAGGCTCGCGTCGGCATCATTCCACTGTGGTGGAGCAGATTGCTCTTCAACGGGGTAATCGTTTTCCCAAATTTCTCCCAGCGATTGCAAATCCCCGTCCGCATAGGCCCGGCATGCAATCCAGTCCTCGCGCCCTAAATACAGGTGATATGATGATCCGTTGACATTCATCAGCATGTCTCCGCCACTACCGGCACTGGCAAACTGCGGAGGGAGCCTTCACCACCGCTGTTCGAAGACCCCGTGCCACGCAGCGTTTCGAGAGGTGCCGCAGCACCGTTGCTTACCGATATGCCCAAAATTTCAGGCAGCTCGATACCGCTAAGCGCGATTTGATCGCCAATTGCGCCATCGCCCCTGGCCATCAGTACCTCGTCAACGGAAAGGACGCCGGAGGCCCGCGCCGCTTCCGCAAACAGGGTGGGCGCATGCACTGCCCTGTTCAGCGGCCAACCGCGAAGTGCGGGATCAACCTCCTCACCATAAAGCATGGGTAGCATCGAAGCACCGCTAAGACCGGTGGGTGGAAGCGGGCTCAAAAAACCCTGCAAACGTGATTTTACCGCCTCCAGCGTTTCAGCAACCGAATGACCACTGGCTACCGACACACCGATAGATAACCATATCCCGATATATTTGGGTCCATGTACCGCCAGTTCCGTGGTGACCAACCGGCGCGGCTCCAGATATTGACACAGCGTATCGAGAAATTTTCGATCCGGCCGCGGAGCGCTGGGAAAGGCAGCGTCATGTGCCGGAACGACCATCAGAGTGACCGCGCCCGGCGCGGAGCCAGAGGAGATCGGAACTATATCGGGGTGGGCTGCTGCGATTATTTCAACCCGGCCAAGTGACAGGCCAGGCGTACGCCAGGCAATGGTGCGAAAGTCGTCTGCTGTGACTAAACGGTCGCGATGCGCTAGAACGCGCTGAATCTGCTTTTCTCCTTCGGAGATATTTTCGGCATCGGAGCCACCCCATGTTGGTACCGGGTTGGAACCCACGATCCCCGCGGGGAGATTAACTCCGGCTTTCAGGCTGCCGGCGCCGACATTACCTTCTGCGCCCTCGCTATATTCATAGCTGGCATAAAGCGCTTCGCTCTCCCGCGGGCGACGTCCGTTCATGCCGTCACCGAAACTGATCACACCCGATTCCGGATCCAGCGTGAATACATCCACCGGCGCATCAGTCAGCGGCGCGCCATATCCCGGCACCTCCGAGGCTGCTGCATATAAATCGTCGATTTCCGACCAGTCGCGACGCGTATCGTCCTTGACGCTCAACAGAGAGACACTGCCAGCCAGCACCGGCGCGCGTTTCAATTGTCGTTGCTGATTTGGTCGCTTGTCGCCATCAGCAAGCCGTTCGGCATTGATCCGGATATATTGCCGGACGGGTGCTGCATTGATGCCTGCCCAATCAAAGGTCAGGTCAGCGCTTCCGCTCGCGCTTACCCGCAACCAGGTTACAATCCGGCTATCGATCGCCGCATCATCGCTTTTCGGCGGAAGGTCGCCAACGCCGCCTTCCAACGGATCAAGATCACGCCAATGATCAATAAGATCGGGATCAGAGGGCAAAGTGATCTGGACGACACCCGCCTGCTTGCTAGGATCAAAATCAGCCTGGGAGACCAGTTCACGATAATCGGCAACTGGCCGGTCATTCTCGTCAAACGCAATTGCCGAACCGGCAATCGGCATTTCAAAGTCCAGACTTTGTGCGGCTTCATCGGGATTGCCGACTGGCAGCAAACTAACTTCGCTAATCTGGCTTGGAACAAGTCCAAACGAAATCGTTCGCCCTGCCAATGCAGCTCTTACGTTCGACCATGGGTCATTGCCGCCTTGGTTTGCATCTTGCGGGCGTCCCAGCAAAGCAATCCAGAGTGAGCTGTCGACAGTATCAGCAAAACGCAGCGGCGTGCCGGCTTCGCTTTCGACACTTTCGTACAGCGCCAGTTCCGCTGGAAACTCACGGTTGTAGGATGCATAAAGCAGTTCGTAATATTCCAGTAGTTCGGCGGTCGGTTCCTGAATCGGAATCTTGCGGAATATCCGTGCCTCGACCGGTAACGCATCAATTCCCAGCGTCGTGCGAAACGGTATTTTTTCGGCGGTCAGTTCGCTTCCCGCAGCAACGATCGAACTATCCAGTGGTCCGCGCTCATTGTTAAACGCCACTATGCCCCGCGCCTCCCGCGCCGATTGCAGGCCAATGCCAAGCAGTTGCAGAAATTTCGCCCGGTTGCGTTCCGGAATCTGGTTGGCACGATAGATGACGCTTTCTGCCACATGCGCGAATAATTGGACCAGCGTAATCCCCGGGTCGGACGAATTGAAGTTCGTCCATTCCGGCGTGTGCACAGGGATACGGGCGATCATTTCATCGACCAAAGCCTGGTAGTCACGATTGTCGATTTGTGGACCTGGCAATGGCATGATCAGACTCCTCCCGCCGCATCGGATTGAAGCGGGATATCCAGCGCAATTCGTTCTGCCTGACCGGTGGCGGACAGACGGTAGCTTATCGTTGCGACAGCTGTTTCTGTTTGACTCTGATGTTCTCGCACATCGACTTCTTCCAGCTTTATGCGCGGCTCCCACGCTTTTAATGATCGGTGGATGCGGTCAGCAACGCGGGCATGGGTGGAAGCGGTATTGGGATCGAACAGCAGCGGGGTCAGGCCAGCACCGAAACGCGCGAGCTGCACCCGTTCGCCCAGATCGGTTTTCAGGATGATTTCGATCGACTGACGAATGTTGGTTTCGCCCGCCGACCAGCCGATCCGGCCGTCACGGCCAACTCTGAAAGGAAAGCTGACGCCTTTTCCCAGAATATTCTGGTCCAAACGATCGGTCATGGCCCATTCCCCTTTGCTTTTAATCCAGGAACCGGAAAACAGGCGATCAACCAGGGCACCCATTTGAATATGAAATCGAGCAAAGTGACGATGATCATCAGCAAGATGAGCGCGCACAAAGTCACAATCGGAATCGACAGCGAACAGATCATACCGATATCAGCGCCATTGCCATTTTTGCACCCGCCGCCTGCGCCAACATCGATGTCTTTATGCAGCGGCCATGGTAATACTTGCCGAATAAGATCTATCAGCCCCAGCCCTTTGGCGCGCTGCACCTGACCGCACAGCATGTCGGACATCACGAACGCGGTTCCCCGCGCATGTTTGCGAAGGCCCGCCGCACTGGTGTCTTTGGGCAGCATGATCTTGATCTCGCGCGCGGGCGCATCGGGATCAAAGAAGCTCGCCATCGCGAAACGTTCACTGGGCTTTGACAAAGTCGGCGGGTGCAGTGGCCCGCAATCCTCGTTGAGATGGACAAAACGCACACAGAATAATCCGCTATCATCAGCGGTTTCAACCAGGACTTTCGAAAGCCGTTCTGCAAAAGGAAGCGCGCGTGCGTCTTCTTCGGTGGATATTGGCAGAGCGCGACCTACCAGAACCGAAATTTGATCAATTATGGTAGCCTGCTGTGCCGCATCGTCAAGGTCAATCCCTGCCGGTGACCCAATCTGGCTATCACCGTCGGCATCCGGAAGTGCAACAGGAGGCTCTTTATAGGGGCCATCAGCTTCAATCGCATCACCGCTACCGTCGCTAGAAATACCTGCGAGCAGGAAATGGAAATTGGGCCAGATGTCCAGCAATGGGCTGGTCAGGCCAGTGACATATTCGGTTGTCACCGCTTCAAGCTGACTTTCAAACACGGCTACATCGGCCATCGCTTGAGCGATATTGGGACGATAGGGTCGAGCATTGACCGCTGAACCAAATGCCCGCATCCCAGCGGCAAGGGATCCCGTTGGAAAATTTGTTCGCAACCAATCAAAAAGGTCTCGTTCATTGTCTGTCAAACCAGTTGATGAACCCAATTGCAACGCCGGTTGAAGCTTCGGCAAATGACGGCCCAGATAAAGCCAGAAATCGAGCAACAATAGCCAGCTTTGCACCTGCAACTGATGATTGCGGTCGCGCAATTGGCGTTGGCTCTGTTCCAACGTGGCAGTGCTATCGGCAGCAATATCTGCAGCTTCTTTTTCAACAGTCCGCACCATCGCCTTCCACGGCTCCGCAACATCCATGCGAAACTCGGAAAGCCTTGCCTGTTTGCTGTTCGGTTTCGCAGCAGGCACAGCGTCGGCCATCGCGGCTTTTTGCCCTTCAACCAGTGAGATCGCTGTCCGTGCAACTGGCGCGCCGACATAATCATCGCGCCGCGCAACGGGGATCATTGAACCCCACATTTTACGTTTGATTCCATTGGCTTCGCTATGCGAAATCGGGAATACAGATAATATTTCTTCGCCGGGTGCCAGATTGTCCGCTTCACCATCCGCAACCCGTTGCCAGCGTGGTTCATCACCTGGAATCCAGCCATATTCAACCAGCTGCGGATCCGATACGCCGATATTTTTCGCTCCCGCATTTTTGGCAACGGGCATCAACCGCCGGACAAGCATTCCGATCTTTTCCTGACGGCCCTCCGGCCGGCGATCAGGAAGGCCGGGTACTGCGCAAGCAAGCGTTGCGGTCGCGACATAATGCCGTTGGTGGGCAGCCTGGAATAGTTTTAACGGTGCTGGCGGCACCGGAATATTGGCATCCGGCACTTGCTTTGATTTGCGCGGCAAGCCGAACAGGGTTTTGCGGCGCGCGTCCTTGACCAGCGCGGGCAGCGGTATGCGCGTGACCAGATCAGGTTGTGCAACCTGTCCGGGCGGCGTCCGCCATGTTTCGGGACGAGCAACAAATTCATCTATCCGCTGCGGTTCATTGATCATCAAACCCATTAACTGGTCGGCAAAATCATCGCGCGCAAAACGCAATATGCCGGGTTCCAATCCGGGTCGGCCCGCGCCGCGCCACATTGGTCGGGGCGAAGCCCAGGTGAGAGGATGCTTCATCTCGCTCACCAGATATTCCCCGCTCCGGGCGTATAGGTTGCGCCGGAAATCGTCGGTGCTACGACTGTCTGCGCGTTTACCAGTCCGGAAAATGTGGCGGTCGCTGCATTCACATTGACGGCCGTCGCATCGATGGTCACTATGCTTGCTTCCAGCTTCAATAGCGAGGAGGCGGTTATCGATACGCCACTCGGCCCCATATCCACGGTGTTGCCATTGCTGTCTTCCAGGCGAATATTCCCCGGACCATCGGATAGCGTTACTTTCTGTCCGCCGGGTGTTTCGAGAATCAGTGCTTCGGATCCCGAACTGTCATCAAATGACACCATCACGCCGCTGCGCGAACGCAGTAACTTGATATTATTCTCGGCTGAATGATTTGCCGCTTCCGGCGGCCCGTCGACACCATTCCACATCCCGCCAATGATAAACGGCTGTTCAGGATTGCCGAACATGAAGGCCACGAGCACTTCGTCATCGACTTCTGGCAGGAACCAACTGCCACGGTCTGCCCCTGCAAACATCGTCGCCATGCGCGCCCATACTTCATAACTTTCACTGGCTGGATCAGGAGACCATGGAAGCTTCACCTTGACGCGGCCCATTCCTTCCGGGTCTTCAATCGATTGGACCAGAGCAGGTGCCACGCCATTCCAGAGCCCCCCGATGCCATTCGGAGTTCGTTCGCCATCAGGGATAGCCATATCTTGAAGAAGTTCGGAAATGCCGCTCATGACGGCCTCCCGATTCCGGCACGATGGCAGCGGAATTCACTCAAAGCGCCTAACTGGGGATCGAAACAATGTGTGACCTCCAGCGCGCGATATAGACCGTTGAACAGATCACCTAGACCGGAAAGCTCCAACATCGCACCGACATGGATAAGTGGATCTGTTTCGCATTCTCCTTCGCCCATGACAAAATCCCGTGCCATCCGGCGATACGCTCCATTGGCGAATTCGCGTGCTTCGGTGACCGTCGATGGCTTCAGATGCGCTAATGTTTCAATCCGTGGTTCGAAAAATTCTTCGAGCAGGGCTGCGCCGCCAGTATCGCTGCCAATTTCCGCTGACATCTCACTGGAATCCGCTTCGTGGGAAATTGCTTCTTTCGACGCCACGTCCCAGCCTGACGCAATAATTGCGTTATATTGCCGCGCCAGATCAGCGGTTACATCAAATTCACGCAACGTTCCCGACCAGCGGAGATCAACCGGGGGCGTGCCGCGATCCTCCGTAACATAAAGCGTTTGTTCGGATATATGGACCTTCGCATTAAAACGCCGGGCCAAATCGAACAGAAAGGCAAAGTCCGTCTGATTGACCTGTGTCAGCACCGGCGCGACTGCGGTCTCCACTTCAACCTGGGCGGTGAGACCATGATCGCGCGCTATAGCGTCCGCCACATCTGCCAATGATACCTGCTCAAAACTGCGCGAACGCCGGGTCATCCGAAGGTCCTGCAAACGGTCCTCGGCCAGCACCACTATCGTGGGCGGTCCAGCGCTGGGAAATCGACCATTAATGGCGCTGATACGCCCCTGGAACAGGATCTCGTTCTGCAGACTGACGACAATCTCCTTGCCGAAATCGAGGATATCCCGCGAAAAGAACTGGAAACCGGCATCTTCGCCGCCCCAATTGCCGAATTCGATCTCTGCCGACGCCATCGATTCAATCGACGCATGCAATCGATAGGACAGCATCGCCGCTTCCAGACGCGGCTGACTCTCTCCGTCGATGCGGATAGTGGGGCGCGAGGGGCGGCTCGGCAAACGGGCGACAGTTGCTGGCATGTCTGGGTCTAATTCCTCCGGAAGCGCAATTGGCGTTTGGCCAGTTTGCGAAGTTCTTTTTCGATCGCGCGTTGCCGCGACAATGGTGATTTGGCTTGAACGGAAGGAACATCAGCAGCGCCGACACTCTCCCCGGACGTTTCAAACTCATTGATGACTACGGGCATAATTTAATCCTATTCGATGCTGAATTTGGGAAGTGGCGGCGGCACGATATTCGTCTTCAAGGCAACAAGCGGCGCGTTTATTTTCAAAGAAGGGCTAGGCAATGTCCCGGCGTTGAGATCAATCAGCCTGCCCGGTGACATCCGCAGCGGATCCTCGATATTGTTCGCCGATGCGATACTCTGCCAATTTGATTGCTTGCCATTATTGCCTGCCATCTGCTGCACGCTATCGCCCTGCTTGGCCGGCGTCAGTTTCTTGCGTCCTGGCGCGTCGGCAATTTTGCCATCACCCTCAAAATACGAAACGAGTATTTTTTGCTGACCGAAGCTCAGTGCCATGCTGGCGCGCAGCGGCTTGCCTTCGGGGGAGAAAAATTCCAGATTTTCCTCAAGACTCTCGAGCATGCCATCAAACAGCAGGGATCCCCAGACAAAGCGGACTGCGGGGGGAACGAGCTTTGTTGGGTCGTCGGCAAACTCCTTGGGCGTCATGAAGTAGATGACATCCTTCGTCACCCTGCGCACGTCATCAACACGGTCCTTGACCATCGCAGTCACATCAAACCACAAGGTAATCGTCAGCGTGGTGCTGCCCGCTCCGACAAATTGCCGCCCAGCGGTTCCAGCGGCCTGATCGCCCCCTTCTGGCTGCACAATTTCATTTGCAAAAGCCAGTTTCAGAGTTTCGGGATTAAACTGGACATCAATATTTTTACCGCCATCCAGCTCGCCGCTGAAATCATCCTTCAGCTCTATTAATTTTGCCTTGGCAAGAACCGCTTCGGTCATTCTGCCGACCCTCCCGCTGCGTCTTCAACGAGTTCAAATTTCTCATATGCAAGGGCGAAATCCTCAATCGCGATTCCACCTTCTTTCGCATTCAGCGGTGGCACCTTCATTTTGATCGGAATGCAGCGCGACAGCCGGAAACGCATCTTTTCAGTCTTTCCATCCTCTGCGAACATCACCAATTCGGCATCGGCGCGCAAAAACGGGTCGGCGTTTGATTTCGTGAACCATTTCCAAAGCTCACGGTTGGCAGTCATGCCTCTTTTCAACGTCAGGTTGGAATAATTGATCACCGACGGGACACGGTATGCACGGTCATTGGCCCCGCCTTCACGGATTGTCTGGACATCCATCGTCATTTCCAGCCCATCACATTCAATGAAAGCCGCCTCTGCCAGCGGCGCGCTTGCACCATCGGGGTAAATTTCAACAGCGAAATTGAAGACTGAATATGGACGATCGGTGAGTGCCATTAACGCCCCTCCTCCACCGTTAGGCGCGATCCGGTCTGAACCAGCGAGATCTCGAGAAATTTCATGGGGTGAGAGGGCGCAATGCCCAATTCTACGAGCAAGCGGCCATTGTCGATATCATTGGCATCAAATGGCGTACGGATAAAATAGCTGTCCTCAGACCGTTTACCCGAAAACGCTCCGAGCTTTTGCAACTGGTCAAGACGGGTAACGAGTGTGCGGGAAATGGCTCGCCGCACGCCTTGGTCATTGGGCTCGAAAATATACGTCCGGCCAAGCTGCAACAGCATGCGACGTATCATGATGAATAGGCGTCGAACATTTATCTGCTGCCAATCGGTCTCGTCCGATAGCGTGCGCGCCGCAAGACACGCGAATTCCCTCGGGAAACGACGGATCAGATTGAGCCTGGCGCTATCAAGCCGCAGATGATCGTTCGCTGCAATCGTCGGATATAGTCCGATGATATCGGTCAACGGTTGGTTCGCGGGCGCTATCCACGCCCCTTCCCGATTTGCGACCGAAGCCATAATCCCGCAGACTGCACCATCCGAAGGAAGGACCAGCATTTTGTTACCGCTCCCCCCATCAATCCAGGGATGGTATACAGCTCCGAACGATAAGCCCCATGCTTCGCGGCGCGAAAATCGGGTAGGCAGCGAAGCGCCGGATGTCTGCGCCAAAAAGCCGTCCAGATAGGAACCTGCGTCATCAGAACGAAAGGATTGCGGTAACGACATTATCGCGCTCATCTCCCCCGTTCCTGCGCAGAGTCTCAACATCGCCAGATGAACCGCGCGTAGCTCGTCTGGATCCGCAGCAAGGGCTGCATATGCGCTCGAACGAACAACCACTCTGCGTGCTGCAAAGCCGGAAACATTGTCACCTGTTTCCGTGTGCAAGCGGTAGTAATAGGTGCCTTCGCTGCGCCCGGTAATGTCCCTTTGCCTGTCCGCACCGCGCCAGATTTCAACGGCATCGGCAAAGTCATGGCGAGCCGACTCTTCCAGAACAAAGGTTACATCATCGTCGCTGCTTGCAAATCGCAGCGTGAAAATGCCACCTGTGATGGCTCTACGGGGCCCGCGGATTTCCGGCTGGGCAAGCAGCTTCACACCGCTGTCGAGAAAGCTGCTCCGGCCAGGTTCCGAAAGGTTCGGTTCGACGTCGACAAGACATGCTCCGCTGTGATCAAACCAATTGCCGCGAGCTGGCGAACCGGCATCGGGAGGGGGCAATGTGATAGAGTCCGCAAGCAAACCCCAGCCAGGTTGACTGGCATCAGGGAGACTTAGCATCGACACATCCCCGACATTCTCGCCCGGCACATCAAACACGCCATGCATTCCCAGCAGTTGCTTTTCGTCAAGATCATGCATTTGGATTGCCCGTTGGAGCAGCAAGTCGGTGGAAACTGCCGCAAAAGCGGGATCAATGAAGAGCCGGCTATCAAATGGCACCAACCCGTCGCGTTCAAGCGCAGGGCGCTGTGACGTCCAGGCCGGAGTAGACGAACCGGCAAATTCGCCATCGATAGCAATTGGCAACCACGCCGAGCGCAATATTCGCCTCTGACTCGTCGAGGCTTCTCCAGCGACAAACGCTGCGGCATGTTGGTCAAACGTCAAACCGCGACCGAAGCGGGACTGGACCTGGGTCCAATTCTCGCGCAACTGTGTTTTTGCCGCCAAATTAGGCTGTTCGCGTGCATCCCGACTTTCGTCATTGGCATAAAACTGATCGACGCCGATCAGGTCCATCAGCGAATTGGGCGCTTCTGGCGTAAGGCCCAGATCGGACAATAGCTGTACTTCTCCATTCACATCGGTTTGGAAATCGACCGTCAGACGGCTCGCGGTGAAATCGTCCTCGGGAAGTGTGGACGCAATTTGTTGCCATGCTTTTCCGGTCGCGCGGCGACCATCGACACTGTCGGGGCGCAGCCAGATTGACTCGCCCTGCTGGAAAAACTGCACCCAGCGGTCGGTCATCAACAGCGGTTCATCGCCTGCCAAAACAATTTCGCTTTCGATGCCCTCTCTAAAGATCGCGGACATCCGGTTTCTGCGCCCGACCAGCCGGGCATGGCCATTTTTGACAGGCGTTTCGGCGTCTATCGCCAGGAATGATGAGCACCAGCAAGCGGAGGCCGTGCCATTTTCCAAATCAACGATTTTCGCGTATCTTATTGTTGATTTATCGGCATCTCTGAGCTCAATCAACTCACCAAGCTGCAACCGGCCATCATCCGCGAATTGAAATCCACCCGATATTGCAGCAGGCTCATTTATCGAGACTGGCGTGCGCCTCAATCTCAGGCCGACCGACATGCTGTCGGACCAGCTGCCCCGGGAGGCCGCATCAAAAACAGCCGGAACAACAACGCTATCCCCATTTGAGAGCTTGGGAAACCGGGCGAGCAAGCCGGTCAGGGGAAATTGCGCAGTTTCGATCGTCGCTTCGGGTCCGGCTTTCCCGTCCACCTCATCCCACCGGTTTGCAAGATCGGCGGTCCACGCGACTCTGATGACCCAGCATTCACGTCCGCCGTTGGAGAAAAAGGCGCGTACGCTGGACGCGAGACTGGCCGAAAGAGTTTCACCGGATTCAACGTCAAAAGCCAGTGGCATTGTACCGCCAAAAACCGTCTGATAGGCCGCGACGCTGTTGATCCGGACCGGCCGGTGGCACGGACCGCGCTCCGCAAAGCCGACAAACAGCGCCACGTCCATACGCGGGAATTCATCTGCAGCCCTCGCAGTCGGGGGCGCATCCAATATTATTCCGGGCAGACGAACCGCTGCGTACATCGCTCTATTCCATTTCCATCCGCTCGGTCGCGATGACCAGTTCTTCAACCGCAACATCAGTGCCCTTCGCGTTGAGCGCAGGCGCGGTATATTTCATGATCTGGCAACGTTGCAGTTTCCAGGTCATCACCGATTCACTGTGATCCTCATTCTGGAGCGATACCGTCAACGTGCGTAGCGCGCTGGCCGAACCGTTGCGTATCTCGTCGAGCCATTCGTAAAGGTTGAGCGAACCCATCGCACCGCGTTTGAATGTGACATCGGTCGACTTGTTCATTCCGGCGACCTTCATCACCGAGTTTTCCAAGCTGTTACCGTTGCGATATTCAGCCAGTGTTATTTCCATACCGATGCCCGAAACTTCCTGGAAACCCGCTTTGGGCCCGTCGGTATTGCCATCGCCCAGATCAACCAGAAAATTGAACTGATTATACGGACGTTCTCTTTCTACTGCCATGTTCTATTCCTCTCAGGATTTGCGGTCGGCCGTCCATTGGCCAACGCGGAAGATGACGAATTCCGCAGGACGCAGCGGTGCGACGCCGACCTGACAAACCAGTCGGCCGTTATCGAGATCGTTTTGCGTCATCGTGGAGCGGTCGCATTTTACAAAATAGCTATTCTCCGGCTTGTCGCCGAGCAGCGCACCGTTCTGGAACTCATTGAGCAGAAAATCCTCGATCGTCCGCCGGACCTGGGCCCAAAGCCGCTCGCCATTGGGCTCAAACACAGCCCATTGGGTGCCCTTGTCGATTGAGCGTTCCAGATAAGCAAAATAGCGGCGCAGATTGACATATTTCCATTCCGGATCAGAGGTCATCGTGCGCGCACCCCAAAGCCGCATGCCGCGCCCTTCAAAGAAGCGGAAGCAATTGACACCTTCGGGATTGAGAACCTCTTGCTGGCCAGTATTGAGAAATTTCTCAAAACCAATGGCAAGATTTACCACTTCGTTTGCAGGCGCCTTATACACTGCGCGCTCGACATCATTCCGGGCATAAATGCCAGATACAAATCCAGAGGGTGGATAGTGATTTTCCTGTCCGGTTACCGGATCGATAATCCGTACCCACGGATAGTAGAAGGCCGCATATTTGGAGTCGAACTTGGCGCGATAGGCTCGAACCGAGGAGATTGAAGCGTCTTTGACGCTATCGATCACTGCAATCCGGTATTTCATCCGCCGCGCATGGCTCATCAGCAGGTTAGCAACTGCTTGCCCCAATCCTTCGTTGATACTGGAACCCGGCCCCGCGATAATGGAAATGTCTTCCAGATTTTCCATTGCCTTGAGACCGGTTGCCCGATTTGTTGTCGCATCAACAGCGCCTTCATAGGCCGATGCAATTGGCATTATTCCGTCGTCACCGCCGTCGAGCGCGAAAGTAACGGTGGTTAGAGCAGGGTCCGGATCATCTGCTGTCAGCGCCGCTTCACCGATCGTAGTGACTCCGGCAGAAGCAACGACAAAATGTCTGATGAAGTCCAATCCGGTATAGGGAGTGTCATCTTCGTCCCCATCGCCATCCTGATCCTTGAAAATCTGGATCGGTAGCGAACGGGCATCAGATATATTGGCCGGATTGCGGGCAAAGACATCAAGGATGGAATCCGGGCGTCCGTTAGCGCTGTGACGTGTATCAAGCGCCAAGTCCACCATAGCAAATGTCGGCAAATCCGACGATGCCGATTCGTAAAAAATTGATGCTGTTGCACGACGAATTGTTATTTCGGCATCCAAATCAGCAAGCGTGAAACTAAATTCGTCATCGGTTGAATCGAGCGGATCTTCAGTTGGATTGGGGCGGGTGAAACTAAATTCTTCCGACGTTCCATCCCATTCAACCAGGTAGAAACCGACAAGATCATCCGGCTCGTCTGCCGCTTCGCCGGTGAAACCCAAATGCACGACGTCACCGTGCGAGATACCATTCATTTCGGCATCGCTACCATTCATGACCAACCGATTTTGCCCCAGTTGAAACTGAATGGAGACGCGTCCGTTCCCGGCCGCCCCGGGGAACCGTGCTTGTATGCGAAGATTATGCACTAGTGCGCGACTAGCCCGGCCATCATCTCCACCCGCCGTAAACGCACGGGCGACATAAAGCCGTTTGCCGCCTTCTTCAAAAAAGCCGCGCACTGCGTTCCACATATAATTGTCTTGAGCGGTACCAGCATAACTCAGCTTCGCCTGCCCGCCATAAATACGTTCAAACTCGACTAGAGATGTAATGATCTCCGGTTCCAGATCGGTGGGGCCATAGCGAGTTGCGCCGACAAAACCAGTGGTTGTGGTGCTGACGCCTTCGATCGACTTGGCACGGTAGGATACCTCCTCGACAAACACGCCCGGGGCTAAATATTCAGGCATTTCATATCTCCTTCTTCTCAGTTCGCCGCTATGTAGAGGCTGGAAAAATACTCATTCGAGTTACGCAGGGTCCGCAGCACCAGCGGCTCTCCCATTGCCATATCGACATTGTTAAGCGCGCCTGGCTGACCAAGACGTCTTATCGCCATTGTTCCCGGATCGTTCAGTTGGGACATGATATCGGACAGCAATGGCGGAGCAGGTTGTTCCACAAACTCACGAGGAAAGGGCTCTGCGGAATATTGCGGTGGCGTCGGCACTCCGGAATAATGAACCGAGATACGTATCGGCCAGATAACATTCGACCGACCGGCAACGGCTTCTGGAGCCGTCATTTGTGGTAGATCGGGATAGGAAAAACCTACTTCGACATTTCCATTCGCATCGGCAATCCCCAAGCCAACGGTGCGATTGCTTGACCGGATCCGTAAAACGGCCCAAGCCGCAGCGATGTCGCTACCGTCATCCTGCCGGATGGTTAGATGAGCCCGCACTCTGGCTCGTGGCATCGGATAGGTTCTGCCACTTCTGGAAAATAACGGAATATAGTCTGGGGTGTCCTGCCCCTCTTTGATCAGATTGCGCACCCTGGCTTGATTTAATCCTGCCCATGCACTCCAAATCACGCGCCCGCTGACCGGCAATTCAGCATCAAAACGACAGCGCTCAAACCGCCGCAATTTATCCACCACATGCACTTCATACTGGCCAAGGTTTGCAGGCCAGTTTTCGGGATCATCGGCGACATCGATCGTGAGACCCTCAATGCGATGCGATACCCAATGCCCCGTATTTACAGGCAACAACAGAAAGCGGTTTTGGCGGTTCCTGCGGTCGATCAACAGCACGGATAGACCCGCCGATACCGTTGCAAGGTCGCTGGCATCGGCGAACAGAAACCCGGCAGGGACATGATGCCGGATGACATCCGAAGATGGCAGCGCGGTCATGCGTCGACCCCAACCGGCGAATATTGAAACTCGCGTTCGATGACCGGCGCGTTCTCGGTAATCTCGACATCGCTATCGATAACCAGCATCCGCATCAAATAATTGGCGTAGGTCGGATAGCGCTTGATCCGTTCCCAAAGATTCAAATGGTCGGCCAAAGGCAACGGATCGCATACCAGTTCAATATCTTCGCTCACCGGGAATATATCGTCTTCAGCCAGATAATTGTTGAGCTGCGCCGAGGAGAACGGCCCGGCATCCTCAAGCGCGCGCATCATCCAGCCGAGCATGCGCTGCTGGCGCTCGACACTGGTCGATACAGGGATCACCAAATAGCTCAAATCAAGCGGCAATGAAGGCCTGAAACTGCCGCCCAACGGGTTTTTCCGCGGCGGTCTGGCCCGCCGTTCCGTGTTGACCATAACCCGCCACAATAGGATGGCGAAACCTTCGGCGCTTATCCCCTGATCAAGATCATTCACGTGATAGCTGTCAATTGTCAGAGAGGGACCAAATTCGTCACGCGGATAGCGTTCCCTTAGAAGTTCTCGTAGGGTGGCACTGGCCGCCGCTATTGCACGATAATTTGCCATCAGCCTTGCTCCGCCGCGCGTTTGATAGCGTCGATCAGACCTGCTTGGTCGTTGTTGATGAGAATATCATCTTTCTGGCGACAAAAAACGATTACACTTCTGCCGCGGTCTTCGACTGCGACAATACTGACTCTCGGGGCTATCGAAGCAAACGCCAGTGCAGTTGAACCTGTAAAGCTGGCAAGCCCTTCAACGAGCAGCACATCATAGCGTGCATCATCACGATGCACTCCGGAATTGTCATTCGCCAGACGCTGATGCGCGTCCACTATGCTGACATCATCACAATCGTCTATCAGCCCGGTTACCATCGACCGGAACATGCGCGAGGATGATCCGATCAAGACCCGAACAATTGACATAGGATTGAAATTGTTTCCGACATACCCGGACTGATGACGTGTTTTTGCGCACTTCGCATGAACCGCTGGTCTTAAATATGGTCCAGTTCAACGCCTAGACCATCCCCACGTCAAAGCGTGGAATAGGCTCCCAGATTACAAGTTTTGGGATTTCCTTAACCAACTCAACCCCTGAAATTTATAGATTCTTTTTTTTGGTCTGGACCGAATGGTCTGGTTATCACGGCATGGCAGGCCAATCTCGATGGACGCATTTCGATATGGGCATGTCGAAATTTTCCTATTGTCGAATCGAATCAACATATAAAAATGGCTCATCACCTCGGGACGCAGAGAACTCACCGCAGGCCAAGCATCATGTCCAAAGGATGCAACAGCGGCACATTAGAGGAACGTCGATGCAAGACCGCTCTGCTACAAAACCTGAAATTGAGGCGACAGCGCCTACATGCCTAGTGGTGGGCGATGTACTGCTCTACCGAAATGGCTTGGCAGCCGGTTTGGCCGCTCTTGAGGAAGTAGATGTGCTCGGCAGTTGTGGGGCAGACGAGGCAGCCCAAAAAGTCAGCGAGCTTCAACCGATGGTTGTTGTACTCGATATAACGCACCATGAAATTCTTCATCAGCTTGAGTCCCTGACCATGGGTGCGGCGATTCATTTCGTCGGTTTCGGCCTCCACAACCGGGACGACGCGATCCGCTGCGCCGAAGCCGGTATTTCGGCGTTTGTCGGACGCGATGAATCGATCGAAGATCTGAATAAAACAGTTTTAAAGGCAGTGCGCGGTGAAGCTGTATGCCCACCAAAGATGATGGCGGGGCTTGTCAGGCATCTGGCAGCATTAACCGGCAACCACAAAGCACAGAAAATCGGTTGCCTCACTATGCGCGAAAGCGAAGTTGCTACATTGGTGAAAGAAGGTCTGTCGAACAAGGAAATTGCAAAACTGTTATGCATCAGCCCCGCGACAGTTAAAAACCATGTCCATATGATTTTGGAAAAATTTAACGTCGGGCGGCGCGGTGTCATTGGCCGTCATCTTTCGGTTCGCCAGACAGATAACGTTTCAAGCACCCTATCGCGCGACAAATTTTAGTGGGCCATCATTTGCTGACTAAGAATGCGGCCCAATATCGGGTTGGAATTACGGCCGAAGGACCTTCGCCCCCTATACCATCTTGCCATTGCCCTCACGGTTCCCCGACCACCCAGAAATACTGCGCTGTTGTACGAATGCAAATCCCTGACACCCCTTTTAAGGAATTTGTCTTTGGAACGCCTTGATAGCTCGCGTTTGAGCCCTTCCAAATGATCGGACATGCTCATCCCCCCTGTTCATTTCCGCAGAATAGGGAAATCCCGTGCAGAGGCCGGTTCGCGCAAGACTATAACCGTCACCATTCTACAAAATCCTGTGATTTTCCTATAAGCTTGCACAATGCCTATGGTTTTTGATCGCTCTTTGGAACACAGGAGCGGTACAAAGCGCGCTGGGATATTTCTTCCCCCATGAACTGATTGTTCCACACCAGTGCTGCGGTTCGATATCAGTTTTATAACTTGACTGCACAGCGAAGAACCGGGGGCCGCCCACCAACAGGCGGCATCCGGGTCAAACAATCATGGTCAAATGGCTATTGTTCTGCATCATTCTGCTGCTTCGTTCCGTTCTGTGCCCATTTGGCGAGTGCGCCCAATGCGACACCGGCTCCGGTTGCGGCCAGAATAGTGGTGACAGGGCGACGTTGCACTTCGGCCTTTATAGCGCGTTGCCCTCGTTCACCGGCATGCCGTAACTGCTCGCCTTTTTCTTTCAGTTTCTGACCAGTCTGCTCGCTGAATTCTTGCACGCGACCTCCTGCGTCCTCGAAAAATTCTTGACGCAGTTTTCCAAAATCGCCCTGTAAGCGCTTTATGTCACGGCGCAGAACGGCAATCTGGTCGCTGTACCCATGTTCGGGGCTGGGTTGCTGAATATCGGTTTGCTTCTTCATTTTGGGAGACTCCTTTTGATAATCCGGTCAGAATAACGATCGCAGAGATATCGTCATTACGTAATATGTCGGAGGCAAAGCGGAGCTCCGAGGGTCTGCGTATTCCGATGGGCCGTGCTTTCTTAAGGGTACCGGGCGGCATCGCAATGATCTTCAGCTATTTCTATATCAAGAAACCAGAAAATATTGAGAGCGAGTGAGGCGCCCAGATCAATCTGCACCTGGAACTGGATGACGATATCCATACGGGTAGCTTTACCGACTGGCGCAATTCCATGAATATGTCGGATATTGTCTCAAGGCTTGATCAGACCGAACGCATTGGGATGTTCGGCAGCAAGTAATGGATGCGGATTATCGGTCAGGATTGGGCGCGTTTTAGCGGTAAAGTGCTGATTATACGCTAGCTGTCCAGACGCGTCGTTGCCGGAAGATACAATCTCGCGACCAGCCCAGTTGGCGCAGAAGTATCCGCCAAAAGGATTATGTCACCTCCTACGCCGCGCGCTATGTCACGGGCAATCGGCAGACCGAGGCCGGAACCGGTTTTCCCGGAATCGAATCTGGCACCAATCTCAAATGCTTTTTCCAGTTCGTGATCTTCCAGTCCGCAGCCATCATCAGCAATATCGATCATCGCCTGGCCATCAACAACCCTTGCCATGCAATGGATATTTTGACGTGCCCATTTGCCCGCATTGTCGAGCAGACATCCCATGATCTCCGACAGGTCAACCGGATCAATCGCGAGCCGAAGCGAAGATGGCAGATCATTTTCCAAATGGAAGGATTTATCAGGGTGCAATCGCTCCATAGCACTGAAGGTCGGAAGAACCGTTGCAGAAAAATCGCTGGATTGAGCAGTGCTTCCTTCACCGGCAACAGAACGGGCGCGGGCGAGTTGATACTCGATTTGCTGAGTCATCAGCCGGCATTGTTCCAAAAAAGTCTCCGCTGCTTCCGAAGCGTTTTCCTGTTCCGCCATGCGTTCGGCCTCGTCCGTCATTACCGCCAGAGGCGTGCGCAGCGCATGGGCAAGATTGCCCGCTTGTACACGCGCTTTCGTCACCAATTCATTATTGCGTGCAATATAGGCGTTTAGATCGTTCACTAACGGGGCAATCTCCCGCGGATAGTCACCTTTGATTCCATCCACCTCGCCGCGACGCAGCGACGCGATCGCAAGTCCCAGCTTGTCCAGCGGGCGCAGCCCAAACAGGATGATTGCGCCGCCGCTTGCGAGCAACAATATTGCCAATATGGCTAGCCAGATTGTCAGCTCGCGTTCGAAATCTGCAACAATCTGGTTGAGCAGGCGTTCATCTGTTGCGATCACAAAGCGGATATTGTCGCCTTGCCGAGTCTGGCGGATCAAACCGTATGTGATAGCCCTGCCGGTCGGGCCGGATTGGACTTCATGGGTGACCCGGGTTGATCTGGCAATGCTCTCGTCGAAGCTGCCGCGCGTCATCGATGATGACTTGAGCGGCAAAAACCCGTCGCGGGTTATTTGCCAGTAAAAGCCGGCATCGGGAACGGCAAAGCGCGGATCGGAAAGCGGCCTCGACAAATAGGGCTGACCGTCAGGTCTGAGCTTGGTGAGGACGTCCAGTTCCCTGACATGGACCTGCAATTCCTCGTGATATTGGTCTTCGACATGACCCTCGAAAATCCGTATCGAACTATACCAGATCGTGCCGATACCCAGCATTGTCCAAAGCAGGATGGCGATCATGAACCGCGTCCGGAGGCTGTCGGATTTGGGCATCATTTTTCGAACCTGTAGCCCAGACCACGTACGGTTGTAATCGCGTCCTTGCCGATCTTGCGGCGTAGCCTGCTGACATGCACTTCGATTGTATTGTGCTCCCGTTCCGCTTCAAGCGCATATAGATTTTCGAGAATTTCTGTCTGCGGCAGGATATGCCCGGCCCGGCGCATGAACAGATGCAGCAAACGAAATTCATTGCGGCTAACTGCAATGTTGTAACCGTTTCGTGATACGGTTTTCGCAGCGGGATCAAGCGTAAGCCCGCCTGCCGTTAAACTATTATCCGGCCTTCCGGCCTGACGGCGAATGAGCGCGTGCAACCGTGCCAGCAATTCTTCAAAGCGCACGGGCTTGACCACAAAATCATCCGCTCCGGCGTTCAGCCCTGCAACCTTGTCCTGCCAGCTGCCCCTGGCAGTCAATATCAATATCGGCACCGCCACTTTCGCCTTGCGCCAATGATCGAGCAAATCACCGCCTTCCCCGTCCGGTAAACCGAGATCAAGGATAATCGCGCATAGTTGCTCAACGTCCGGCCAGTATTTCGCTTGCTCGACTTCTGTTGCCAGATCGACAGCAAAGCCGGCCGACCTTAATCGTTCGGACAGACGCCGCGACAGTTCCGGATCATCTTCAACCAGCAGCAAGCGCATATCCGCTTCGTTCTCCCTTCTCAATTCGCCGCTCTATATCAAAAAACTGAAGCCAAGCTGACAAAATGACAGGTTCTTGTCAGGTTCAAGCCCCATCCCCTGCAAATACAAAGTTGAACGCCGGAACAGATAGGTAACTTCCCTTAATGACTGGGTTTCTCGCTTGGCCCAATCTGGAGAGAGCTTGGCTTTAAAAGTTATGGCGAAGTTTCCCTGATTATTATGCCCGATCACAATGAAAGAATGAACCGATGTCTTACTATATTGCAAAACTGGTCGACGGAAAATTCCATGAAGTTGTTGATGCTGTAAAATCAGCACTCAAAGACGAAGGTTTTGGTGTTCTGACCGAGGTTGATATTGCAAAAACTCTAGACGAGAAGCTGGGTGAAGCTTTCCGTCCCTATGTCATTCTGGGCGCTTGCAATCCATCGCTCGCACATCAGGCATTGAAGATGGAAGACAAGCTTGGGGTGATGTTGCCATGCAATGTGATCGTGCAGGAGAAAGACGGCAAAGTCGAAATTGCCGCGATCGACCCCGTCACATCGCTTGGCCGGACCGGCAATGCCGAACTCACGGACACTGCCAAAGAAGTTAAAGACCGGTTGGAGCGCGTTGTTGCGGCTGTCGCCGTTCCATGAAGCGCGAATATAAAATAGCGGCGATAGCTGCTGCGGTCTTGCTGGTTATTGGCGGGGGATATTATCTTTTTTCCGGTAGCACTGCTGAGCAGGACCAAGCGGCGATATCGGAAGATTCCGGATCAAAGCCCGGCCAGATGACCGCTGAACAGATCAAGCGACTGGGCATCAAAACGGTCTCCGCCGAAGAGGTTGGTGCCATTCCGCTCGGAACCGTCCCGGCAATGGTTAGCCTGCCCCCGGAAGCGCGGGTTGCGGTTACTGCTCCGTTTAGCGGAGCGGTGATCCGGCTCTTTGTTATCGAGGGACAGGCGGTTTCTCGCGGTGCGCCGCTGGCATCGGTAAAGGCACGTGAACCGGTTCAGATTGGCGCTGATCTGGCAAGGGCGCACGCCGAGGCGGGGCTGGCACGGGCCAATGCTGCGCGGATCAACCAGCTGGCGAAGGAAGGCATTGTCGCCGGGGCACGGGCCGATGAAGCCAATGCTGCGCTCCGCCAGGCACAGGTCAGCGTGGCCGAGAACCGGCGGATATTATCACAGGCAGGCGCCGGAACCAGTGGTGTAATGACGCTGCGAGCACCCATTGGTGGCCGCGTTTCAGCGGTAAATGTACAAACCGGGGGTCCGGTAGATGGCATGACCGCGCCTTTCGTCATCGACAACACATCATCCTACACGCTCGATATTCAGCTGCCCGAGCGGCTTGCAAGAGATGTGCGTCCCGGAATGGCTGTTGAAGTTATGATGCCCGGGGGTTCGGAAAGCGCTGAAGCTGTCCCGGTCGGCGGAACCATAATATCGGTAGCGCCCGGTCTGGACCCGATGACGCGGTCGGTAATGGCCAAGGCCCGGATCGGCGCAGCCCCGGGCATGGTTGCCGGGAAAAGCGTGATGGTAACGATCCGGGGTGCTGGCAACCGCACCGGTGTCGCTGTTCCTGCTGCTGCAGTCACCAGCATTGGCGACAAGGATTTTGTATTTGTTCAAACCGGGAATAAATTTGAACGCCGCGAAGTCACCCGTGTGGCTGAAGCTGACGGCAAGATAATATTGAACAGCGGCCTGAATGCCGGAGATCGCGTCGCCACTTCCGGCATAGCGGAACTCAAAGTCATATTGGCCGGAGAATAGCGCATGCTACGTAATCTGGTAGAAAAGGCGCTCGCCTTTCGCATGGCAGTTGTGGCAATTGCGCTCGGTCTTGCCGGATTCGGGGTCTATTCCTTTATCAACCTGCCGATTGACGCCTTTCCCGACATTAGCTCAACCCAGGTCAAGATCATATTGAAGGCACCCGGCATGACGCCGGAAGAAGTCGAAAGCCGGGTAATCACGCCGATTGAAATGGAAATGCTCGGCATCCCCGATCAGACCGTGCTGCGCTCGGTTGCCAAATATGCGATTGCCGACATCACCATCGACTTCAAAGATGGTACAGATATTTACTGGGCGCGAAGCCAGGTTGGCGAGCGGCTCAATGGCGTGATGGGTGATCTGCCCGCAACCGTATCAGGGGGGATGGCACCGATATCGACGCCGCTGTCAGACATGTACATGTTCACTCTGGAAGGGCCGCAGACACTCGCTGAAAAGCGGAGCGCGCTTGACTGGATTATCCGCCCCGCCCTGCGCACCGTGCACGGCGTCGCAGACGTCAATGCACTGGGCGGGTTTGTCGAAACTTTTGAAGTCGTACCGGATAACGCGGCGCTGGCTGCCGCCGACCTGACCATCGCCGATCTGAGCGCTGCAATTGAAAGCAGCAACCGCAATGACGGCGCGGGGCGGCTGACAACCGGTGAGGAATCCTTGATCGTGCGCGCGGTTGGTGCGGTCACTGATGTCGAAGACTTATCGTCGATAATCGTCAGGTCAAAAAATGCTTCAATCCTCCGGATCAGCGATGTTGCGCAGGTCCGGATCGGCAGCCTTACCCGCTATGGCGCTGTCACCAAAAACGGTGAGGGCGAGGCTGTCCAGGGACTGGTAATCGGTTTGCGCGGCGCGGATGCCAGCAAGGTTGTCGACGGCGTCAGGCAGCGTCTGGAAGAAATCCAGCCAAGCTTGCCTCCCGGAATGACGGTCGATGTCTTTTATGACCGGTCTGATTTGATTGAAAGCGCTGTCGGGACGGTAGAGGCAGCATTGCTCGAGGCTACAGTCCTGGTGGTGATATTGCTGTTGCTCTTTCTGGGAGAATTTCGCGCTTCGGTTATCGTGGCTGTCGCGCTTCCCATGGCGGCCTTGCTGACCTTCATATGGATGCGTGCCATCGGTTTGACGGCCAATCTTATGAGTCTGGGGGGCCTTGCCATCGCAGTGGGAATACTCGTGGATGGCGCAGTGGTTGTGGTCGAGAATGTCGTTGAGCGGCTGTCTGATGAAAAGCATCGAACGCAATCCAAGCTGCATAACGTGTTCATAGCAACGGCGGAAGTTGCCAAACCGGTAACGTCAGGACTGGCCATTATTGCTCTTGTATTCATGCCTTTGCTGACGCTTGAGGGGCTTGAGGGAAAATTGTTCGCCCCGGTCGCCCTGACCATCGTTCTGGCCTTGCTTTCCGCGCTGTTATTGTCGCTTACGCTTATTCCGGTCCTGTCCTATTTCGGCCTCAAAATGCCTGACGGCCATTACGAGCCCTGGTTGATGCGGAAAATCTCTCCTGCCTATGAGCGCCTGCTTGCTGGTGCCTTTAACCGGCCACCGCTGGTCGCTGCTATCGCCGGTATTTCCCTGCTGGTGGCCGGTTTCGCCTTTACCACCACCGGAAAGACCTTCCTGCCGACCATGGATGAAGGCTCGATTATCGTGCAGCTCACAAAACTGCCCAGTATTTCGCTGCAACATAGCGTCGACGGCGATCTGAAGGTGCAGAAAGCCATTCTCGCCGACGTACCCGAAGTCACCGATATAATCGCGCGCGTCGGAAGTGATGAACTGGGCTTGGATCCTATGAGTCCCAATGAAACCGACGGCTTTCTAAGACTCAAACCCCGCAAAGAATGGCAGGTTAAGGACAAGGATGCGCTGATTGAAAAAATCCGCAAGGTGTTTGATGATCTGCCCGGAATCGAACCGAGCTTCACCCAGCCGATCGATATGCGCATCTCCGAAATGCTCACCGGTGCCCGTGGCGATCTGGCGATCAAGCTATTCGGCCCTGATCTTGATGAACTGTCGCGGATAGCTGGTGAAATTCAAGACCGATTACAAAAAATTGACGGCACGACAGAGGCAATGACCGTGGCCAATGACACGGTGGATTATCTGCAACTGGATATCGACCGCATGGCCGCAGGTCGCGCCGGCATGCCGGTTGACGAATTGCAGGACATGATGAGAGCGCAGGTTGAAGGCGTTCGCGCGGGCGTTGTCGCCGATGGCAATCGCCGCATTCCTATCCTGATAAAAGGCGAAGGCGGAAAAGGCATGAGTCCGCAAACCTTCGCCGATCAGACATATCGTTCGCCGACATCACAGCTGGTGCGCGCCAGCGATGTCGCAACAGTGAGTCAGGTCGCCGGACCGGTGAAGCTGGAACATGAAAACGGTTCGCGGTTTGCAATGGTGCAAGCCTTTGTATCAGGCCGTGATCTGGTTGGTTATGTCGAGGAAGCCAAAGCTGACGTCGGCGCAAATGTGAAGCTGCCACCGGGATACCGGATCGTGTGGGGCGGACAGTTTGAAAACCAGCAGCGGGCCTCCGCCCGATTGATGGTGGTGCTGCCCATCTCGCTCATCCTGATTTTCGCAGTGCTTTATGCCACGCTCAATTCGGTCCGCGCATCGTTACTGATCCTCGTGAATATTCCGTTTGCCATGGTTGGCGGCATAATCGCCCTAGCTTTGTCGGGCGAATATCTGTCGGTTCCGGCATCGGTTGGATTTATCGCGCTCCTGGGCATAGCCGTGCTGAATGGCCTCGTGCTGGTCAGTTATTTCCGCCAATTGCGCGAAGAGGGTGTGCCGATGGCACAAGCTGTTCGTCTGGGGTCGGCGCGGCGATTGCGTCCCGTGCTGATGACGGCCAGTATTGCGGCATTTGGGCTGGTTCCATTGCTGTTTGCGTCCGGACCGGGTTCCGAAATTCAAAAACCGCTGGCCATTGTCGTCATCGGCGGACTCGTCACCGCAACCATGCTGACCCTGATCCTGCTGCCAATGCTCTTTGAGCGCTTTGGTGAAAGCAAGGCGGAACGCGAAGAGGGAGATAATTATAGTTCCGGGGAGCAAACCGCATGAATATCCGGCATCCGTTTCATTTCGCGCTACTGGCGATTTCCATTGCTACACCGGCTTATGCTCAGCTGGCACAGGGCCTGCCGGATGATGCGGCCGTGCAGGGCGCGCTTGACAACCATCCCAGCGTCCAGGCCGCACGGGCACGAGTCGAGGCGGCGAGGTCCGAGGCACAGGCGCTGGGCATCGGCCCTCACGAAATAACGGTGTCCGGCTCTTACAGCCGACGCGATATCGACCGCGAAGGCAGTTATGACGAGTTTGATGCGACAGTGATGCGGCCCTTCCGCCTGCCGGGAAAGAAACGCATTGACCGTCAGACAGGACGATACGGGATTGTTGCAGCCGAAAACCGCGCGGAAGATGCGAAACATCAGGCGGCAACGCTGCTGGCGGCGCTGTGGTGGGACTGGCTTGGCGCAGGCGAACAAACGCGCGTCGATGCACAAGCCGTAGAAAATTACGAGCGGACGCTGAAAGCGACCAAGCGGCGGGTCGAATTGCGTGATGCCGCACAGATGGAAGCTGATCAGGCCGAAGCGGCATTGGGCGCGGCGCGGCTTGCGGCGGCACAATCCGGAGGCAGAACCGCGCTGGCCCGTGCACGGCTGGCATCCCAGTTTCCAAGTCTTCCCTTGCCGGTAGAAGCGCCTCAATTGCCGTTACCGCAAATTCCGGACGCCGGTTTTGCGGCGATGCGCGATTTGGTGATTTCCCGCAGCCATGAAATCGCCGCTGCCGATGCGGAGGCCAATCGTCTTTCCTCGGCGGCTGAACGAACAAGACGCGACCGGTTTGCCGACCCGTCATTCGGGTTGCGGGTGTTCAGCGAAAGAAGCGGTATGGAGAAAGGCGCGGGTCTGGTGGCGTCAATACCGCTCGGCGGCGGTCACAGACGCGCCGTTGCAAACCGCGCCGGAGGCGAAGCACGGGCAGCGCAAGCAGAAGCTGGAGCGGTCCGTTTTGACGTACAGGAAATGGCTGATACCGGTTTTGCAGCTGCCGAATCCGGTTGGCAAGCGTGGAAGCGCAGCCGCGAAGGGTTGAACGCACAAGTTGCAGGCCTCATGAAAATGCGGCGCGGTTATGAACTGGGCGCGATGGATTTGTCAGACTTGCTATTGTCCGAGCGGATGGCTCATGACGCCTTCCGCGCAGAGGCAATGGCCCGCACCGAAGCTCTGAGGGCTATCACCAAACTGCGCATCGACAGCCACAACCTCTGGATTGGCGATGATGAGCATGAACATATGGATGATGAGTGAGTTTTGCTCGGAGAAGCTAATTCTTTTGGGTTGATTGGAACGACCTGCCTCTCAACTTATCTTGTCAAACATTCCCTCCCAAAGTGAGACACCGAACGGAGCTTTGTTTTTGAATTGGTTGCAATAACGGCAGTTTATGCTGTTACAGATATGCTGAAACCTAACGTCTAGGTAACATTGCCTAGAGCAATTGAATCCCGCTCCCGCTAGCCTGAAATCCGTTCACACTGACCCGGGTGGAGCCAGTCATGCTGGAATTCGTCACCAACGACGTTGAGCCTCTATTACCATTCATTTTGATTGGATTTCTTGCACAGGCAGTAGATGGCGCGCTTGGGATGGCGTTTGGAGTTGTTGTAAACTCCATATTAGTCGGCTTTATGGGAATGCCGCCAGCCAGAGCTTCCACTCAGGTGCATGTGGTCAAAGTCTTCACAACAGCGGCATCGGGTTTAAGCCACTATTATGAGGGCAATATTGATTTCCGGCTATTTTTCAGGCTGCTGATCCCCGGTATCTTGGCCGGTATTCTTGGTGCCTTTGTGCTAAGCTATCTCCACGGGGAGATAATTGCACCCATCGTGCTCGCTTATCTGTTGCTTGTCGGTATCTGGCTCCTGATCCGCGGGATATTGTCTTCACCCGAAATTCGCAAACCAAGACATGTTTCATCAATCGGCGCCATAGGCGGATTTCTTGATGCAATTGGCGGCGGCGGTTGGGGACCGGTGGTTACGTCCAACCTGATGATTCAGGGCGGAGAACCACGCAAAGTGGTTGGCACGGTGAATAGCGTCGAATTTTTTCTGACAGTCGTTATCTCTGTCACGTTTATCGCACATCTTGGCATAGGCGATCTATTGGGCCCCACATTGGGATTGCTGATAGGAGGCATTATTGCCGCGCCTTTCGGCGCAATAATGGCAAAGCGATTGAAACCGAAGCTAATGTTCATTCTTGTGGGAATTGTCCTTTCGCTGACGAGTTTTGCGGCCCTTTATAAACTCGTCTTTTCTTGATCTGGCGACCTGGCTTGGCGAAACGCCATTCGTTTACTTGCCGCCAAACGACATAATGCTGAAGCGACGACCTTGCTCGCGCCTTCGCTGCTGTCAATTTCAATCCAGCCGCCCAAGTCCCCGATCCGGTATTCTGCCTGTCGCTCGACAACGCTGCTATCGGCATCCGAGGCATCCCCCCTGCGCGCATCCACCCGCTCTTTTAATTGGTCCAAAGGCGCATTGAGCCAGATTCCGGCAAATGACGCGCCCACATCAATCGCAAGTTTTTCAACCGTTTGTCTTTCCGACGGCTCGGCGAAAACGCCATCCACAATTGTCGGCCTGCCGGATTTGAGCGTGGCAGCGATCTTGTCGAGAAGCAGAGCGTAAACGCGCTCGCCCTTCTCCGGAGTATAGGTTTCGCTTGCCAGCTTTGTTTCCGGCGATACTCCGAACATCCGTTTCCGCACGATATCGGTACGCAACAGCCGTGCGCCCGGCGGCGATCCAATCTGCGGAGCAATCGCAGCGGCCAATGTGGACTTTCCGGTACCGCTGAGCCCGCCAATCGCGATCAGGAGCGGCGGTGATTTCTGAAGAAATGCCAGCGCTGTTGCCAGATAGCTTTTCGCTTTTTCTTCCCGTTCACAGCGCCGCGTTTCGTCTGGTTCGAGGTTGGCTTGCGTGGCGATAACATGAGCGCGAATAGCAGCGCGCATTGATAGAAAGAGCGGCAATGCGGCAAGTCCGCTGCTTTCTTCGCTCATATCCAGATAGCGATTATACAGTGCATTGGCATGATCATGAAAGCCACGATGCCACAAGTCCATCAGGAGAAATGCCAGGTCATAAAGAACGTCGGTGGTTGCCAGTTCCGCGTTAAACTCCAGACAGTCAAATAGCGTCGGCACACCCTTCCACATGCAGATGTTGGCGAGATGCAAATCACCATGGCAGTGGCGGATATGGCCATGCCGGGCGCGGTCATCGAGGACCGGTTTCAGCCTTTCAGACTCGTCCATGCTTTTGTGGCGGAGTATGGCAATATCTTTGGCGGGAAATAGGCGGCCTTCATATTCTCCCATGCACTGATAATTCTCCTCGATGATATCGACCAGACTGGCGCTACCCTCGTCCCGGATAACCGGGTCGAGCGAGGCATGAAAATCGGTGATGATATCGGCAAGCTGATTGACCAGCGGCGTGGTCAATTCTCCCCGCCCGGCGACCTCTTCCAGCAGTCCATCGGCATCAAAACGCTGCATAACCACGACCCAGTCAACCGGTTCCCCCGGTCCGAATCCGAGCGTTCCGTCCGGCTGGCGATTCACGCTACGCACTTCCTGATAGATTTCCGGTGCCGTGCGCCGGTTAAGCTGCAACTCTATTTCACAGGCTCGCTTGCGCTTCTCCCGCGTTGCAAAATCGAGATAGTCATATTGCACCGCCCGCTTCAACTTATACGCCTGATCGCCGATCAGAAAGATATGCGAGATATGGGTGTCAATACGAACAACTTTTCCATCCAGCCCAAAACTGCGGGCGCGCTCCAGGAAAGAAATAGTCTCGGCCTGATCAACGCCCTTTGAGCTTTTGGTCGTGTTTGGCATTATTGCACTCCTCCAAGCCTGAACTATTGTCCACAACCGGGGCCGCAGAAGGCAGGTGCCTTCATTTCCGCAACCATCTGTATTTCAATCCAGACTGGTTGAATCCAAAATGGAGATCAGTCTGTTTACCTCCTTCTGATCGCGGGAAGCGGCTTCCTGCTTGTACAAGCGGATAACATCTTCGCGTCGGCATAATTGGGTGCCGGTTGTCATCACCGCAGCAGACCCCGCCGCGATTCCGAGATGAAATGCTTCCTCAATTCCAATATCATTTGCCAATGCAAAGGTCATGGCAGCAACAAAACTGTCACCAGCGCCAACAGCGGACCCGGGGGTCACGCTCGGTGCTGACGCAAAACTAACCCCCGATGCCGTCGCCAGCAGAGCGCCCTTCGCGCCCATCGAGACGGCAATGTTTTTCGCACTGCCGCGACGAATGATTTTCAAGGCTTCTTCCCCTGCCTGTTCCTGATCAAGCGATTTACCTGTAAGCTGCTCCATCTCTTCCAGACTGGGCTTGACCAGAAACACCGATGCCTGCTCCAACGTTTCGCTCAGCGCTCTTCCGGAACTGTCCAGTATCACCCGCGCGCCTTTGCGGGCAGCAATCTGTGCAATTTGCGCATAGGCATCTTGCGGCGCATTGTTCGGCAAGCTGCCGGTGGTAACGATATAATCAAAATCCAGTTGCTCGATGATATCCAGTACTTGCTGAAATTCATGCTGATTGATCGCCGGCCCTTCGGGAATGAAGCGATATTCCAGCCCCTGTTTCAAATCCCGGACGGTGTAGGAAATTCTTGTCGAAGCGGATGAGACCACGCGGTGCTGCTCGATAGGAAGGGAGCAGAGAATTTCCCGTAACAATGCGCCTGTCGCGCCGCCCGCCAAATATAAAAGCTCCGGCTTGCCGCCAAGCGTCGCAATTACGCGAGCGACGTTGACACCGCAGCCGCCGGGGTCTTCGACCTGATTGCTGGTGCGCACCTTGATTGTCGGTTTAACGGCTTCGGCGGTGCAGGAAATATCGACTGCCGGGTTGAGCGAAACGGAAAGAATTTTATCCATCACAGTCTGATCTCCACTTGGCGTTCGGAGCCATCAATTGGAAAATCAAAGACCAACCCGGAATATGCTTTGCCATCCACAAGAATTTCGGGTTGTTCGGCCTGAACTTCCATTCTTTGAACTTTCAAGGAAATCACGCCTCCTGTCCCCCGAACTTTGGCCGTATATCCGGGCCATCCAGTCGGCAATGCGGGATTGACGTGCAGTTTTCCGTTTTTCTGTTTCAAACCCAGTATCTCCTCGACCGCCAGTCGCCAAGTCCACGCCGCCGCTCCGGTATACCATGTCCATCCACCGCGACCTCCATGCGCTTCTCCACCGGAAATATCCGCCGCGCTGGCGTATGGCTCAACCAGATATTGTTCCGCCTGTTCGCGATTTTCCGAACGCCTGACCGGACTGAGCATATTGAAAATATCCATCGCCTTGTCGGTTTCACCCGACCGCGCGAAGGCCATGCCCAGCCATGCGGCTGCATGGGAATATTGACCACCATTTTCCCGAATGCCTGGTGGATAGGCCTTGATGTAGCCCGGATCGCGCGGCGTTTTGTCAAACGGAGGCGTAAGCAGGAGAGCGACCTGATTGTCGTCATCGACAAGTTCCCGCCAGGCAGCGGCCAATCCTGTTTTCGTGCGTTCGCCGTCGGCACCGGCAAAAAACGCCCATGACTGGGATATGGAGTCGATCCGGCATTCCATGTTTTCGGATGAACCCCACGGCTGCCCGTCATCATCAAATGCGCGCCGGTACCAGTCTCCGTCCCATCCTGCCTTTTCGGCGGCCTCAAGCAAATCATCGGCTCTTCCCGACCAGTTATCCGCAATCTGTTCCTGTCCGACCCGCCGGTTCAGATCAGCAAATACATTTGCGGTGACGATCACGAACCATGCGAGCCAGATGCTTTCTCCGCGTCCCTCGTCTCCGATGCGGTCCATGCCATCATTCCAGTCGCCCGCCCCCATTAGCGGAAGTCCATGGCGCCCATGGGTAAAGCCCTGCTCCAGCGCCTGCTGGCAATGGGCGTGCAGACTGTATTTTTCGATTGTCTGTTCAAAAGCAGCATAGCGATCATTCTCATCGGGCGTTAATGGCGGCGCGCGCAGATAGGGCACTTTTTCGTCCAGTATACCCGTGTCGCCAGTCACCTCGACATATTCGCACACGACATAGGGTAGCCACAGCAGGTCGTCGGAAAAGCGCGTCCTTACGCCTTTATCAGACGGCGGATGCCACCAGTGGAGTACGTCACCCTGCTCAAACTGGTGCGCTGCGCAGTCCAGTATGTGCGCCCGGGCGCGGGCAGGATCATTATGCAGAAATGCCATGACATCCTGAAGCTGATCACGGTAACCGATCGCACCGCTTGCCTGATAAAAACCGGCACGGGCAAGCAGCCGGGAACTCATTAATTGATAGAGTAGCCAACGGTTGATCATCATATCGAAAGCCGGGTCAGGGGTTTGCACCTCGACCGCTCCGAGCAGACCATCCCAGTGCCTTGCGAGTTCTTCGAAGGCCGCGCTGGGTTTACCCGCTGCTCTCCATCGGGAAATCAGAGAATGAGTCTTTGCTTCATTCTCTCCCTGCCCGAGGATGAAAGTAACCTCCTCACTTTCTCCCGGCTCCAGTTCGAGATGGACCTGATAGGCAGCGCATGGATCCGCGCCTGCTCTCGTGGCTCCTTCCATCCCCCAGCGGCGCAAGCCTTCGGGGCGTTCCAGCATGCCCTCACGGCCCAGAAATTCCTTTCGGTCGATGGACAGTCCATGGGCTGGATGGTCAGCCGTCAGGAATGCCGTTCGTTCAGCAAAATCGGGGTTCCAGCTATTGCGGGCGATAATAGCCTGATTGTCCGGATTATAATAACTATCGACGCTGTCACCTGACACGCTGCGCAAAGCGCCAAGCAACCAGTCTGCGTAATATGTTGCAGTGATCCGGCGATGGCGGTTGGTGAAATTGGTGAGTCGCAACCGGATGATCTTGACCGGATCTTTGACAGGTACAAAGATGCGTAAATTCTGCTCCAGACCATGCGACTTTTTGAGCCATTCCGTGTAGCCGGCGCCGTGGCGAATCTGGCAAGCCGCTTCGCGCCCGTTCGGCCCGGGAGTCGGATTCCAGATTTCGGCAGTCTCTTCATCGCGCAGGTATAAAATTTCAACCGGCTCATCCGTTACGGGATCGTTGGTCCAGGGGGTCAGCCGGTTTTCTCCGCTATTGATCGCCCAGCTAAACCCGCCACCGGCTTCGGTCACCAATGTTCCGAAAACATCATTGGCGAGAATGTTCACCCATGGCGCCGGCGTGGTGTCCTCTGGTTCAAGGTGGATGAGATATTCACGGCCATCCGGCGTGAACCCGCCGAAACCATTATCGAAAAGCAGATTATCGGGCCGGACGAGTTCGGGGATATTCTTCTCCTGCCGCGCAGGGCTGGCTCCCTCAAAATGGGGCAGCAGCAGTGGCATTTGAAAGGCTCTTGCCAGCTGGTCTTTTAATGGTCCGTGGCTGTCGTCAAGTACAACCCGCGATACTGCTTCAAGCAACCGTGCCTGATCCGGTCCGATCTGATCCCGAAAAAGCAGATGAACACCACCGTTTCTGCCCAGCATCCATTGTGCGCCAACATCTTGCAGCAGTTCCATGAGGTCATCCCGAACCGGCTCGATATAGCCAGATGCCGCCGATTGCATGATGACAAGATCAACCTCCAGTCCTTGCCGCCGCCACAGTTGGTGCGCGCGTATCAGCTTCGGCAGAAGCGGGTTTGGAACCTGACCTGCCTTGTGCAGCAGGATCGGATAGTCACCGGAAATTGCCATCCCCCAGAGGCTGGACTGGCCGAGCCGGTTTTCGCGCAATTTGGCCGGATCACCACACAAATTTCCAAATGGATAAACAAGCAAGGACCCCAGTGCCTGGATTTCCGCTATGTCATCGGATGCGATACCAATTCGTCGTCGTTCCTGTTCAGCGGCAGACGCGGCGTCATTGATAGCCCAGTCAAGCGACGGCAGGGTGGCGTATCGTTCCGCCACCTCCAGAGCAGCTTCACGAGAGGCAGCGGCTATGGTAACAAAACAGACTTCCCGGCTTTCATAGGCGGCCAGTTCGCAATGCAATTGCAACGCCATGACCGGATCGAGGGTCCAGCCGGTGCCTCCCGAAAGATCGGAATGACATCCTATCGGCTGTCTCAGCGTCTGGTTTCGGCCAATAAATTTACGCCGGTCAGTCTCAAAGCCCGCAATCATCGAGAGCCCATCGGCGCAAACCGCCAAATGCAGAAGCACCGGTGGCGTATCCTGCGGACGGCGCGGTCGGCGCGTGAACAGCAATCCGCCAACTTCGGGAATATATTCGCTACCGACAAATAACTTGCTGAAAGCGGGATGTCTTTCATCGTCAAGAAAGGGAGCGAGGACCGGTTCGCCATAGCTGGTCATCTTGAGCGAGCGCGGGCGGTCACTTAGGTTGGTTATCGATAACCGGCGAATTTCAAGATCATCACCTTCTGCGACACATACCTCCATGCCAATACTTATGTCATGATCGCGGCGGTGGAACTCGGCGATATGGGAGTGGAACTTGACTTCATACCGTTCCGGCTTCCGGTCGGTCGGCTGGCGCGTCGTTGACCAGATATCTCCCGTCTCGTTATCGTGCAGATATATCCAGAGGCCATCGCCATCTAGAGTGGCATCAGGAAGGAACCGGGTCAGTGCATTGTGCCGCCAGCGGAGCCCGCCACCTCCGCCGGTTGAAATCCAGCTCGACAGGCTTCCGTTGCCCATCAAATGGGTTTGCGGAGAACTGGTTTCCAGTGGCGGAATCCATGTTTGCGGAGCCAGTCCCGGTCCAGTCGTGCGGCTCGCCAGATCGACGCTCTCGATCCGCTCTACTTCGGAAGGCAATTCCTGCGGTACGCGTTCATGGAGAAGTAGCGACACGGCACTCATCCGCAGATCTTTCTCAAATCTCCTGGCAAGGATATCATCGCACAGACTATTGCCGATAGCGCATAGGATCATACCCTGATGATGCGCCATATAGGCGTGAACGACATTGACTGTCTGACCATTTTCAAGGCGTTCATCGGTATAATCGGCGGATTCAAACAGACCGTAGAGACCCGAAAAACCCAACTCCACCATATCGCGAATATTGCGCGCGGCTTCCGCCGGGAATATCTGCAGCGCAAGGGCCGATGCATAGGGCGCTATAACAACATCCTTGGCGAGACCCCGGCGGAGACCAAGACCGGGGACTCCGAATGCCTGATATTGATAGCGATGTTCAGGATCCCGCGCGGAATAAGCCGACTCCGAAACACCCCAAGGTGTTCCCGTTTTTTCGCCATAAGCCTGCTGAGTCTGGATAGCGACCTTCTCGCTTTCGTAAAGCAAGGTTTCCGGGCCACTACGCATCAAAAGGCGCGGCATCAGATATTCGAACATCGAACCGTTCCACGATATCAGTGCCAGCCCTTTTCCGCTCCGCATCACCGGACGCCCGAGGTGAAACCAATGTTCGACCGGCACCTGCTGTTTGGCGATGGCAAAATAGCTCGCCAGCCGCGCTTCGCTGGCCAATAAGTCATAATGATTCGGATCCAGCCTGTCAGCGCTTGCATTATAGCCGATGTGAAAAAGTCGGCGTTCACGGTCATAAAAGGGCGCAAAATCCATATTATCGACAAATCTGGCCGTCCGCTGTGACAGTTTTCGCAGGTTCGAGACCAAGACGAGACCTTGCTTTTGACCATCTTCGACAGCTTTTCCGAGTGATTGAAGCCAATTCCGTTCGGCAGTTCCGCGCGGTTCCATTTGATCAATTTTCGCGAAAGCCTGTTTCTGGCTTGCCTCATTCATCCCATGGCTCAGTATTCGTACGATATCGTCAAAGTCCGCCTCCATACCGGCCGGTGGATCGGCAAGCGTCAGCCAGGGCGCCAATTTCTTCAGGTCATTGGACATGGTCTCCGACTGATGCCGAAATCGGTCAAGCCAGATGTGCATTTCCCGCAATGTACTGGTGGAAACAGCATCCGGTGTCGCAATTGCTTTGGCGATAAGCTTTTCGATGGCAGGAATTTCATCCTGACAAATTGAGGCAAGCTGCGAATGCCAGCGGCGGGGCTGGCTGGCCAATCCGGAAATTTTCTCACGCAATTGCCTGATGCACTCAGTAAGTTCTTCCGGATCGTTTTCGAAGTCGTCCGTAGCCGAAAGGAACAGGCGCAGGACATCATCAAGGCCTTCCCATCGTTGCGGTTCGACGATCTGTATATCTGCCATTTCGTCCAGCAGCGAAATCATCGCGATCATGCATCCTGCCAGATTTCCGCTGTCCACGACCGAAACATATCGCGGTTCAAGGGGTTGCAGGCTGAGCGTATCATACCAGTTAAGCAAATGGCCACGGAGAGTTTCCAGCCGGTCGAGCGTATCATAGCAATTTTCCGTCCGGGCGATTAGTTCTTCGGCTCCGATATACCCGAGGTCCCGGGCAGTAGCACTGGAGAGCAACATCATCCCGATATTGGTTGGTGACGTGCGGTGCGCGGTTTCCGGATGCGGTTCGCCCTGATAATTATCCGGAGGCAGCCAGTTGTCCTGCGGTCCGGCGAATGTTTCAAAATAGAGCCATGTCCGCCTGGCGATTTCGCGAAGGAACAGCCTGTCCGGTTTGTTCAGCGGGCGAACCGGTTTGTGCCGTGGACGATCCAGTAGCACGGTAATTTCAGGCGCCAGAAACCAGAGCAGCAGAAGCGGTGCAGCAGCTGGTAGCGACGCCGGATTCAGGATGATGATCGCAAGCCCGAGAGCGATCGCTGTTATCGGTCCCGATACCATCTGGAGCCAGATCGCCGGGCGTGAGTTTCGCCGTGCTTGAAGGGCGGATTCATGCGCGGCTGACGTCCATTGAAGCATGAGACGCTGTGAAATATACCGCCGCCATAGCGCCACTACAATGGCATGTACGGCAACATAACTTTCGAACGGCAGATGGGCGATGGCAAGAAACCAGCGTCCGCTTTGATCGGCAAGCTGGGCAAACAGGCCGCGAACCGCACCGCGTCTGCGCCCCTGCGCCAGGCCGGTGACCAGGTCAGTGAATATCTGACCTCCATGGGCAAAAACGGCAAGAAAGGTCCAAAACCAGGGATTTCCAGGCAAAAGCAGCCAGCCCACCGCAACCATTAGAAGCAGTGAAGGTGCGATCATGCTGCGCCGCAGATTGTCGATTATCTTCCAGCGGTCCAGAGCGGAAAGTGAGTTGCGTATCTTCCGACCATCGCTGGCCGGCACAAAGCGGCTCAGCCAGGGCAGCAATTGCCAATCACCTCGAACCCAGCGATGCGAGCGTTTTACATATTCCAGATAGGTGCCGGGAAAGCCCTCATATAGGACAATATCCGAAACAAGCCCCGCCCTTCCCATCGCACCTTCAATGAGATCATGGCTCAAAATGGCATTTTCCGGAACGCGTCCGTCAACGCTGCGGTGGAATGCTGCTACATCATATATGCCTTTGCCGACAAAGATACCGGACCCGAACAAATCCTGATACACATTCGATACGGCACGGCTGTAGATATCTATCGCGGTATCACCAGCGAAAAACCGGGTAAAAAGGGTTCTGCTGACACTTTGCGGAGCCATTTCTACACGCGGCTGAAGTATCGAATAACCTGAAACAAGTCGCCCTGTCTGCGGATCAAAACGGGCAGAATTTTCAGGATGGGCAAGTGTAGCTGCCAGCTTTGCCACGGAGCCGGTCGGCAAAATTGTATCGACATCGACGGTGACGACAAAACGAATGCCACATAATTGCGCGCCTTGACCCTCATGGATGGAAAAGCCGCTGTCGTCCTCCTCGACCAGCAGACGATTAAACTGCTCCAGCTTACCGCGCTTTCTCTCCCACGCCATCCAGCAACCTTCGCGGTCATTATACTGTCTGGGCCGCATCAGAAGGTGAAACGGGCTACGCTTTTCATTGCCATGTTTTTCGTTCAGGCGGCGAAATTCGCTAGTCAGTTGCTGGATAATCTCGTCATCACTTTCAGCATGTTCGCCCGGTGCGTCGGCGAGGTCAGCGAGCAGCGCAACCTGGAGATTATCGTCACTGTTCGAGAGCCAGTGTCCTTCGACCTGCTCGATCAGGTGCGGCACTTCCGACGGTTTTCCAACCAGCGCGGGAATAACCACAATGGTGGCGCTGTCCAAGGGCAGGCCTTCTGCGAAATCCAGCTTTGGCAGGGATTTGGGCGGAACGATCAACGTTGCCAGCCGCTGTACAAATGAGGTCGAGAGTACCGAGGCGGGGAGCAGCATCACCAGCAGGGATCCGGCAAATTCGCGCGGGGACGCTTCAATATAATAGAGATAGATCGCCGGAATGATGAACGCCCCAAGCCAGAACAGAAGCAAGCCGGACGCATAGAGCAGCCCGGCATAGTCAAAAGCTGTACGCTTCATCCGCAATGGGAAGGGCGGAGATGCCCCGATATCCTTCTCGAATTTTCTACGTCCCTCGCCAATGAGCCAGTAACCAACGTGATGTTCAGGCTCTCCGGCATCCGCCAATTTGGCGCGCTCAAAAACCTCTTTGGCAATGGAAGGCTCGTCATGGTCACAATATGTTGCCAGGTTTTCAATCGCGCGCCGGTACCGGTTGCGGGTTTCAAAATCCATCCGGGCATAATATTCTGACGGGTCACCGGATAATATCTGTTCCACCAGACTTGTCTGATCAAAAAAATCTTTCCATGAAATCGAGGCGATGAGGGAAAGATTCGCGATGGACCTCGCCACACGTTCCGTGTCGTCCAGCGAATAGGGTGCTTTCGCTGCCTCGGTTGGTTCGAACGGTTTTTCGATCTGATCGTTCAGGACGCGGGTCAGCGAGCCGACCAGTATCTCAAGACAGGCAATCCGCAACATCGACGGGAATGCCCAAAGCTCACCGATGCTCAATGGATGAGTGCGCTGATAGGCGCAGATAAATTGAACGGCAGCAGGAAGATTTACTTGCAGATGCGTGGCTCGCAGCAATAAATGCGCCAGTCCATAGACACGCGGAAAGCCGAGCTCACCTTCACTTTCAAGTGCAGGCAATTGGGCGTAATATTCGGAAGGCAAATCCTCCTTTATCTGACGGATGGCCCGGTAAACCTGATAATCATTGTCGAGCAGCCATTCGGCCGCCTTGCTGGCTTCGCTGGGCGCCACGGCACAAGCTTTGCGTGCTTGGTTGAGCCAGTCATCGGCATTTCCAATTGCTTTCCAGGCGGGGATTGCGCGGGGAGCAGAGGGCGACAATATGTGCGGAACACGCAGATGCGTAGCCAGCCAGTCCAGCGAACCGGGGCTGTGTCCTTCTTCAAGGCCGGACGGCGTCCGGTCAGGATGGTCCGTGTCTATGCTGACCTTATCCTGACCGGAGTTTTCCAGAGCCGCATCATTCTCAAACGTGCTGGTCACTACTTAATGCGCCGACTCCCAGAATATCCTGCGATCGGAACCATATTCCGATACTTCTCGATGATTCGGTAGGGAACTGGCCTGCTGACGGACCATCAGCAGCGGAATACTGGTGTGCGTCGCCAAATGTCTGGCGATGTTCCCACAGGACATACCAGTCATTCCGGTGCGCCCGTGCGCGGACATCACAATCAGATCAGCATCCTGACGGGACGAAAGTGCGAGTAGGCGCTCACGCGGATCGCCATCACTTTCCAAAACTGTCCGCACAACGAGAGAATCAGAATTGAGACGAGCCTGCAGGCGATCCAGATAGGCACGGGCATTCTGTTCGTTATAGCGCAGCATATGCTCCATGAGAGCGTGAGCCTCCTTGTCATGAGGACCGGTTTCGACAATTTCCGGTTCGGGCACCACATGAGCGAGGATCAATTCCGCATCATGTTTTCGCGCGATCCGCATGGCCAGCGGCAGGACACTTTCTGCCCGCTGAGAACCGTCCAACGGCACTAGCAGCCGTTTGTAGCCCGCAGAGATCATCTCCGGAGCGTCAAGAGGAACGAGCAGCAAGGAAGCGGTACTGCCTTCAAGAAGCTTTTGTGCGGCATCACCCAGACAACCGTGCTGCCTGAAATTCTGGCCAGCAGTTTCGGGTAACCCGCGCCCACTCGTCACTACGATCAGGCTGCCACGGTGATCGTTCGCCCAGCGGGATATCTCATCCCCGGCGACACCATTCAGCAGGATATGGTCGTGGCTAGCAGAATCCTGATGTTCATCATTCAGAATCCGGCGCAAATAGTCTTTTGCTTCCTGGTATTTGATCTGCCACTGGATGGGGTCACTGGGTCCGCGCTCTGGATTTGTACCTTCCATGACATGAATGATGTTGACCGGAATATCGAGACCATCGGCAATGGCCCTGGTATGCCGCATTATAATCTGCCCCTGGGTAGAATTATGCAGACAGGCGAAAGCACCGTCAATTCCGACTTCCCGCTTTGGTTCGCCTCCTGAAAACAGAGGTTTTCTCCGTCCCAATTGTTTGAATTTTGAACGGGTTTGGATGAAAGGCGGTTCAGTCATGGGCGGTTTAGAATGCATCTTACGGATCCTTCAAAAAAATGAGTGACCCCCCTGTAAAAAACTATAGCGATTCGGCGGCTCTGGCGCATTGACCACGGTCAACTGAGGCTCGAATAATTCACCCAAAAACGGCAAGTTATGGTTCATGCCAACAACATTCAGATTTCGCCTCCATTGGCTATCTCGTCGAGGCGACCCAAGTGTGCAATTTCGACATTGTGACCGCTATCCCAAGACTTTCTTTCACCGACTATTTCGCTTTCTCGAAACTGGCGCATAACCCGGCTGTAGGTTTCGGGTGCGACGGCAAGATAGTGGGAAATATCGCGCTGGGTCATCGGCAGGTGAATTTGTACTGCGTCTTTCGGCTTACCTACCAATTGCGTCCGCGCGACCTGCAATAAAAACCCCGCGACACGCGAGGCCGGGCGGTGCATGGACAATAATGCGACATGATCCCGCCTCTGGTCTTCGTACCGATTGAACCAGCACAAGATTTTTTCAGCGGCGCGGGTCCCTCCTGTCAGCTCTTTGAAGAATTTGGCGCGCGGGGTTGGCAACAGCTTGGCCGGGGTTACAGTTTCGACGGTCTCGGCATATTCGTTAAGCCCGGCAACCCCGATAATATCGCCAGTGGTCGGAAAACCAAAAATGAGTTGCCGTCCGTCTTCGCTAACTTTGGATGTCTTTAATGTGCCACTCAATATCTCGAATACAAAGTCCGGGCTGCTTCCTTCGTGAAATAGCACCTGCCCTGCCGTGATGGTTCGAATTCCATCCAGTCCCTGCCGCCGCAACCGTTGAGAAAGACTCATCAATCGCTTTTTCGTATCGCCATGGAGCCGTGCTGTCTCCATCAGGTCAATTGCTCCTTCTCTCGCAATAGTGCCGGTTCTCTCCGATTTTGACGGATAACGGGTTTTTCGGAAAATCGCTTCAAAACACCCAGAACACTATCCGGACTCAAGCTGATGCTATCGATATGCTGCTCAACGAGCCAGTCGGCAAAAGCCGGACGATCCGATGGGGCTTGCCCACAAATTCCGCATTTTAACCCGTTGCGATGTGCCCCGGCAATCGTCTGCTCAATCATCGCTGTGACCGCAGGATCCTCTTCGTCAAAATCGCCCGCAAGTATCTCGGAGTCCCGGTCAATGCCGAGCACTAGCTGAGTAAGATCATTTGACCCGATAGAGAAACCATCAAACAGCTTTGCAAATTCATCAATCAGGATGACGTTGCTCGGTATTTCGCACATGACATAAAGCTGAAGACCGTTTTGCCCTCGTTGCAGCCCGTTGCCTGCCATAAGCTCAATCACCCGGCGCGCTTCCTCAATCCTTCGGCAAAAAGGTATCATGACAATGACATTGGACAAACCCATATCATCGCGGACGCGCCGGAGCGCCTCACATTCAAGATCGAAGGCTGGCCTATAGGCTGGATGCACGTAGCGTGAAGCACCGCGAAAACCGATCATCGGGTTATTCTCTGCGGCTTCAAAATCACTCCCGCCCAGCAGTGACGCGTATTCATTAGTTTTGAAATCGGAAGTTCGGACAATCACCGGTCGCGGATAAAATGCAGCAGCGATCATCGCGATCCCTTCGGACAAGCGCGAAACAAAATAATCAGCGCCATCCTCGTAGCGCGCCGTCAATTTTTCAATCTGCCGCCGCGTCTTGGCGTTGCTTACCCGATCCGGAAACAGCAGCGCCATTGGGTGAGCCTCAATGTCGTTGGCAATGATGAATTCGGTTCGTGCCAGACCTACACCGGCAACGGGCAGCACTGCCGTTTTGAACGCCGCGTCCGGGATGGCGATATTGACCATCAGATCAACATCGGACGATGTCATGTCACTCACGTCAACCGTTTCGACGGTAAATGGAACTTCGCCGTCCAGAACCCGACCGGTCATTCCCTGCGAACAATCGACTGTAACATCCTGCCGATCAGCCAGCAGGTTGCGGGCACCAGCCGCTCCGACTATAACCGGGATACCAAGCTCCCGGGCAACAATGGCTGCATGGCAGGTGCGTCCGCCATGCTCGGTAATAATCCCGGCAGAGCGCTTCATCGCCGGTTCCCAGTCCGGAGTGGTCGCTTCCGCAACGAGTACGTCGCCGGATTCAACCAGTTCCAGTTCGTCACTATCACCGATCAGCCTGACCGGCCCCGAGCCGATCCGGTCGCCAATTGCCTGCCCTTCGATGATGACCTTTTCATCTGCATCACCCATCAGGCGATACTGGGTAAGCAAATTGGCATCGGAAGCCGCGTGAATCGTTTCGGGACGCGCCTGCAGGATATAGAGTTTGCCTTCCGGGCCGTCTTTTGCCCATTCGATATCCATCGGGGTCGGACGGCTGTGAATTTTGCTGTAATGCTTCTCAATGACGACCGCTTGCCGGGCAAGCTGAACGATTTCCGCATCGGACAGACACGGTTGTAATCGCTGGGCAGACGGCACGGGACGCCAGACTGTTGGCTCTTCGGACTTGCCGGACGCATAGACCAGCTTCTTTTCCTTGGCTCCGATCCGGTGCCGGATTACCTGGTTGAAACCCTGTTCCAGTGTCGGTTTGTGGACAATATACTCGTCCGGATCGACAACGCCCTGAACGATTGCTTCGCCCAGACCCCAGACCGCCGTAGTCAGAACGACATCGCGGTTGCCGCTTTCCGTATCAAGCGTGAATATCACCCCGGACGATGCCTTGTCTGCGCGGATCATCCGCTGGACACCTACGGAAAGAGCTACGTCGCGATGAGCGAAACCATGATTATTCCGGTATGAAATTGCGCGCTGTGTAAAGAGCGAAGCAAAACACAGGCGGACCGCCTGAACCAGATCATCGCCGCCACGAATGTTTAGAAATGTCTCATGCTGACCGGCGAACGATGCTTCCGGCAGATCTTCGGCGGTGGCGCTGCTGCGCACGGCAACAGCGGTGTTTCGGCCATGATCATCACATAATGTCCGGTAAGCGGACCGGATATCGTCCTCCAGGTTTTTCGGAAATCTTGCTTTGGCAATCATTTCCCTGATACGGGCAGCCATGGAGGCAGCAACGGCCAGATCGGACCAGTCCGTCTTTTGCAGAATCTGATCCATCTGCGGCCAGATTTCATTCACATCAACCAAGTCCCGATAGGCTTCTGCTGTCACCGCAAAAGTTTCGGGTACCATTATCTTGCCGGCAAGCGCGTTGGACAATTCGCCCAGCGATGCGTTCTTCCCGCCTACATGTGCAATATCGTCCAGGTGGAGCTCGCTCAGCCAGCGGATATATGCGTCGCTGCTTGAAACATCGCTGGTCATGACTTCAACGTCCTTTGTGATAACCGCGTTATCCTGTCGGAATTCGCGGTGGTTGTGTAATGAGTGGTTTTCATCAGCGTTTGGGCAGTTTTATCGTCGGTCCGAGATCACTCATCACTCTGCGGGCATCAAATGCGCGGCTGTCATTTGCAGGTCTGCGGCCTCTATGCATTGTGATTACCGCTTCAGCTTCAAACCGCTCTACCGTCCGAACATCGACATCATAGGCCCAGAATGGGTCGCGGCCATAAGGATGCCATGTGTTCCAGCTCCCGCCGCGATAATAGCGCCAGTGGGGTCGCCAGGAATAATAGCCAGATCCATACCATGGATCATATCTCGGGCTACGCTCAACATAGCTCCGGCGGTCACGCTCGGTTGTGTGATCCGTTATCCGGAACCAGTCATAATCGCTCTGGGCCGTTAGCTCCGCAGCGCGATACAGGAGATAGCCCTCGACCGTATCACGCGATGTCAGCGTGTTTCCAGCAAACCAGACCCTGTAACGGTTCTGCCCAAGATATTTTTCAGAATAGCCACCGGACACGCTCTGGCCGGGAAGGTTCGGCTGATAAGGTGTTGCCGTGGCACACGCGACAAGCAACAGCGGGAGCAAAAGGGCCAGCCCTTTGGCAACAAATTTCGTGAAAGCTCTTCGGTCGGTCATATCCTATCTTTCTTGATTACGCTGGCAACAACAGCACAAAGGAAATCCTTGCCTGATCATATCAGCCGGCTGCCCTCACATATTTGGCCGTAAGGCCCCCGTGCGCTCATGCCCGTGCGTATTCTGGCGGCGCATCAGGATTGCGGTCGGTCAGCCGTCAGGTCAAATTCCAGCAGCATCAGCGTTGAATCTCCGGGACAGGCGCTGGCGGTAAAACCCATTTCCTTTTCCAGTTCGATCGCCGCATGATTTTGCCGACTTTCGAGAGATTGCAATTTCTGGATGCCGTGTTGCCGCGACTCCTCGATGACATATTTCAGGAACGTCCAACTCATCCCGCGATTTTTGTAATCGCTGCGCAGTGCAAGCGCGACTTCGGCTTCCGATTTATCCTCTTTTGCGCCAACCATTGCGCTGGCGATGATCGTATTGTCATCAATATCAAAAGCGAGAAAATTTTCGTTCGTTTCACTATCTACGTTAACCAATGTTTGCAGAAGCGATCCGGAAACTTCTTGCAAAGCAGAGAGGAAGCGGAACCGCAGGTCTTCTTTTGAAACATGGGTAAAAAATTCTGCCAGCGCCTCCTTGTCGGACGGCTCCACTGGCCGGACATAAAATTCAAACCCGGTCCGCGTGGTTAGTGAAATATAGTCGCTGGCGTTTACTGCGTGTTTTGGTTTTACCGGCTCAGCAGTTTCAGCTCTGGGTGTTAGGGTTTCTCGTGGGAGCATAAGAAGTCCTTTGGTGGATTTAGGGCTTCTGTCTAACCAACGGGGGTAGCCTATCGGTATCCGTAAAGCTCCTTAGCGCGATATGATTCGCACTATGCGCTACTTGGCACTGAGAAAAATGACGTAAGGGTTCTGCAAACAGATCACGGATGCTCACCGCGGCTTCACTAGCGCCGGTTTCAGACGCCAGCGAAACAGCTTCCATAGCTCCGACAACATCAGACCGGCCAATGAAGCGACAAGGCAAATGCCGAGGTCGCGCGCGCTGAGCGGCGCTGTGTTGAACAGGCTTTGCCCAACCGGCGTATATATGATCAGCAGATGCAACGCTGCGCTAGCCAAAACGGCGCCAACCAGAAACGGGTTTTCAAACGGATTGGTGAAAAAGACCGAACGTTTTTCGGAGCGAACCGCAAATGCCTGACCCAGTTGCAGGAAGGTGAGAATGGTGAACACCATGGTCTGCCAGTTTTCGTTTCCATCAGCCAAAGCCTCATATTGTACCGCGAGTGTGACAGCCGCCATGAAGGCTCCGAATATGATGATATGTAGCCACATATTGCGGTCGAACAGACCTTGGGTTGGCGGAACAGGTGGACGCGCCATGATATCAGGCTCTGCCTTCTCCGCCGCCAGTGCAAGGCCCGGCAATCCATCGGTGACGAGATTGATCCATAATATCTGCAGTGGCAGCAAGGGCAGCGGCAGGCCAAGCAGTGGCGCGAAGAAAATTGTCAACACCTCGGCGAGGTTACACGCGAGAATATAGCGGATGAACTTACGGATATTGTCAAACACCCGTCGCCCTTCGCGGACAGCCGCGACAATGGATGAGAAATTGTCATCGAGCAGGATCAGATCGGCCGCTTCACGCGCAACGTCAGTTCCGCCCTCGCCCATCGCCACGCCAATCTCCGCGGCCGCCAGGGCAGGTGCATCATTGACCCCGTCCCCGGTCATCGCGACATATTGCTTCTGGTTCTGGAGCGCTTCTACGATACGGATTTTCTGGGCCGGATCGACGCGCGCGTATATTTTGCTGAACAGCACCCTGGCAGCGAATTCGCTCTCGTCAAGATCACTCAGTTCCGCTCCGGTGATGACATGGTCAGACGCTTCAGCCAGACCAATTTTTACGGCTATCGCAAGCGCGGTCTGCGGATGGTCGCCGGTAATCATCACCGGTTCGATCCCCGCCGATCTACAAGCTGCGACGGCGGCTGCGGATTCATCGCGCGGTGGGTCTTGCAATCCGACCAGTCCGAGAATTTGCATAGCTGGACCAACATCATCAGATTCCAGAATTTCGTCGGTTTCCCGGCGTGCAAATGCCAAGACCCGCATCCCCTTGGCAGCAAGCGCCTCGGCTTTTTCCTGCCATTGCCGCGACGAAGCAAGGACCACTTCAGGCGCACCCTTGGTATAAGAGACAAAGCCCCCGGATAGGGATCCATGAACAGTGGTCATTCGTTTGCGCTCGGAGGAAAAGGCAAACGTCTTTTCGCGGGGATGCGATGCTTCAAGTTCCTTCCGCTTGTAGCCCATCTCGCGGGCATGCAGGGCCAGCGCAAGCTCGGTCGGTTCTCCGCGCGGGCCTTCCGTTCCGTCACTTTCGACTTCGTTACACAGGGCCATCGACCTCAACATTTCAGGTTCATTATCGCTCACAGCCTCGACAACGTGCATCTTGTTTTGCGTCAGCGTGCCGGTCTTGTCGGTACAGATATAGGTGACAGAACCGAGTGTCTCGACGGCAGGCAACCTTCGGATCAGCGCATTGTGACGGGCCATTTTTCTGGCCCCGATGGCCAGCAGAACCGTGACAACGGCAGGCAGTGACTCGGGCATGGCGGCAACCGCAACGCTGGCCGCAGTCATGAACATGAGCAGGGGTGGATGCCCCTGCAAAATCCCCGTCGCGAATATGATGATACAGACAATGATTGCCGCAATCGCCAGTTTCCGGCTGACCGTCGTCAGACGTTGTTGCAACGGGGTCGGAGTGGGCGTCTGGCGCTCCATCAAACCGGCAATTTTGCCGATCTCGCTGCGGGAACCCGTCGCCACGACCAAGCCGATTGCGCTACCGCGCGTTACCGATGTGCCGGAAAACGCCATGTTGGTCTGATCGCCCAACGGGAGATTGTCGCCGGTGATAATTTGCACGGTTTTTTGCGTGGGAAGTGATTCCCCGGTCAAGGCAGATTCATCCAGCTGCAAATCACTGGTTGCGGTCAGCCTCATATCCGCCGGAACACGGCTCCCAGCATCGATCTGGACAAGATCACCCGGCACCAGATCACGAGCGTGACAGGTCCGGGACGTACCGGAGCGAACGACAATGACATCATCGGGCACCATCAATTTTAGCGCTGCCATCGCCTTTTGCGCGCGTATTTCGTGGAATATACCAATCGCTGCATTGATCAGCAGGATGGCGGCGATCATTAGGGAATCACGCACTTCTCCAATCGACGCTGCAACAACCGCTGCCGCCAGCAGCAGCAAGATCATCGCATCGTTAATCTGGGCGAGAAGGAGCTGGCCGATGCTGCGCCCGCGATGTTCGGGAAGCATATTGGGGCCATAACGATCCAGCCGGTGGCTGGCCTGCACATCGGTTAGTCCGTCCGTTAGATCAGCATCCAGGTTTTCTGCAACCGTCTCGCAACCCTGACCGGACCAGTTCTGCTGTCCCGTCGCAATATCTTCACGCACCGGATCATCCGCCGCAGATATTTTCCTTGTATACTGCTTGCGAAACAGAGCCGGAAATTGTGCCACGCGGTTTCCTTCTTGCAAGAACCCGCCCGCTTTTATGGCCTGGCCAGCCGCCCAGTAATACGTAATGCTGCGTATTTGCGGAATGCCGTGGGATCCGCTGGTGTCCAGTTCGGGCGTCTGCCAAAGTAAAAGGCGGCGTGTACGAATTCGTTTCCGCATGCCGACTCCATGTCTGCTCGGGCTGCGCGACTGCGGCGATCACCGATCTACTATGGGCTTCTACGTATTTCGCGGATGCTGGATGTCCCGCATATAGGTGTTGTTAATTTGCTCGGTCCCGATCCCGATGGGATTGGGGCTTTGCAGAAAAGCCAGTTCCGTATCGCCCCATCCTCCTCCCTTGCGGCGGTGCGGAATTGGCATTCTCATTTCAAACGTGGAGCTTTACATGCCCTCTGCCAACCAATCTGATTTAACAGCTTTCGAAAGCTATATGTCCGGCAGTCGTAGTTGGATGATGGCCACCGGGATTATCATGATCCTTGCCGGAGCCGGTGCGATCATCTTTCCGATGATCAGCAGCTATGGCGTAGCGATTTGCATTGCCATCTTGCTGGTCTTCGCCGGGATTGCGCAGATTATTCACGCCTTCACCTATCAAAAATGGGGCAGGTTTCTGCTCATGTTGCTCGTCGGCGTCGTCTGGTTAGTGGCTGGCATCGCCCTGTTCGCAAGGCCAATCGAAGGCATTTTCGTCCTCACCTTGATTGTCGCGGCTGCTTTTCTCGCAGAAGGCATATTGAAAGCGATATTCGCCTTCCAGATGCGCCCGTCAGGCGGCTGGATTTGGGTATTGTTTAACGGCATCGCTGCGATTGCGGTCGGTATATTGCTGTGGTGGCAATTACCATCCTCAGCGCTCTGGGCCCTGGGTCTGCTCGCCGGAATCAACATCATGATCTCCGGCTGGACACTGGTGATGGTTGCAAGTGCAGTCAAAAAATTCATCCAGCCATCTTCTACGAAGGCAAGCGCTACCTGATTTCAGGAAAAAGTTCTGCACTTGCCTATCCCCGCGAAGACGAGAAATCCTATGCCACGACAAAGACACATCAGGAAAAGAGGGCAAGGCCGTGGTTGCCGGGCCCGTGGGGCGGATGAAGGCGCTCATCAAGACAACAAGCAGCCTGTTCCGGAAAGCGTTATCGCGGCAATGGACGCTGCTTTAGCCGATGAACGCAGTGCGGTGTCAAATTATCAAGTGGTGCTGGATCGTTTTGGCCCGGTGCGACCGTTTGTGAATATCGCTGGCGCGGAAAAACGCCATATCGGCGCGCTTCTCAATCTTTATGATTCGCTTGATATTCCGGTACCAGAGAACGTGGTGGAAGCTGATCCCATATTCGCGACGGCTGATTTGCGAACGCTATGCAGATTAAGCGTAGACGGCGAGATTGAAAATGTGCGGCTCTATGATGAGGAATTGCTCCCGGCCGTTTCCGGTTATTCTAATATTTCCGCAGTGATGAAGCGGCTGAGAGATGCCTCGGAGTTGCGGCACAAGCCCGCCTTTGAGCGCTGTGTAAAACGTTATGCCGACAGCTGAATGAGCGAGGGACGTGCTGATAGCGCCAACTTCCGGTTAAACTTGGAGAACTCCGATGAATGATATAAAAATCCCAACAGTCCGTGAAGCAGTCGGCGTTTTCCAAACAGAACAGGCGCTGCGGGCAGCAGTCGATGATCTGTTGCTCCACGGTTTCAGTCGATCCGAAATCAGCCTGCTCGCTCCAGTCTCTTCGGTGGAAAAGGAACTGGAACACAGCTTCACTTCTGTCCGAGAACTGGAAGATGATCCCGCCGTTCCTACGACCGCCTATATCTCGACCGAATCCAGAGGTGATGCCGAAGGCGGGGTTTTTGGTGGCCTCATCTATGTCGGTGCGCTTGCAACATTGACGGCAGTAGTGGCGTCGGGTGGCGCTATCGGTGCTGCGATAATCGCCGCAGTCGCTGGCGGCGTTGGCGGCGGCGCGATTGGTGCTGTTCTGGCCAGGATAATCGGCCAGCATCACGCCGACTATATTTCGGAACAACTGGAGCACGGGGGATTGCTGCTATGGGTACGGACCTGGAATGCTGATGGCGAGCAAACGGCGAAAAAGATATTGTCCGATCATTCCGGACTGGACGTCCATATACATGATCTGCCCGCTACGCATGATGTTCTGGAAGATCGCTATAGTGTCGCCAATTCGGATGCCGAACTGCTAACCTATCGCAATGTGCCTTATGCACGTCTTGCGGATGATGAATATTATATTTCCGGTGAGGTTTTGCCCAGCGAGACGGATATCAAGGCACGGATAGACAGGGATATCTATCAGGAGTCCATGCAATCCGAGGCAAAAGCCCATGGATGGGATCTCGGAACCATATTGACCAATCCCGCCCGCGTATTTCAGACACCGGCAAAATTGATGGCAACAGATCTGCCAGACGCGATCAAAGCCGATATTTTGAGGCGCTGGGCCTATAGCGAGAAGCAACTGGAAATTGCGTCCAATGAAGGCATGGCGCCAGAAAGAAATGATGACCGTCTTCAGGAAGTCAATCAAGCCCTGGAGAGCCTGCAAGCTCGATAGGCACCGCAAGGAACTGCGGAATTGCGGCTGCGACCGATATTTGGGTGGCAAGAGGGTCGCAAGCTATGATGTAGTTCCTCACGTTCAGCACACGGTAGCAGATGACTTGCACCGATATAGGTCAGCGCCGCGATCAATCGAGAAGCCGCTAGACCGGAATGTGAATTTAGAAAAAATCCAGTCCAGCGGCATCCCGTATAATCCGGCAATGAATTACAACCCATTGCCGGTATTTCTTCTACGTTCTTTGGTGCTTGGAAAAGCCCAAGCAAGAACGTTGATACGTGTAAACAGGGTAGTTAGGCGCTCTTAGCCAGGGTGTGATGGAGAGAATATACGGTACAATACGTAAATATGTAATTCTGGGCTTGCAGCAGGTGAGAGCCAGCCTTGCTCTCTAGAAGAAGCATCATAGCCGTGCAGCGTCTCGACACCATAGACAGGCGACGAGCTATCTCCATTAACATGGTAACCGCATGCACCTTGCCAGTCCCTTCGCATGGCGCCCCGGCTGCAGACAGCGCCTTTGCTGCTGATGTACAATAATTTTCCAAAGCCGTTAGATTATCTTGTCCGGTAGAGGCGATATCAGGCTGCGGTTTTGCAATAGAGGTCCCGATATTTGGAACGGGTCCCGATACTGATCGCCCGCTAGTGGAAAATACGTAATTACAAGACACCGCCAATATTGAATGGTGATTGGATTCCCGGTGATGGATGCAGTCATGCTTCATCGCGTCATCACCATCGTCATGGAGACCACATTATGAAAAAGACAATCTCAACCGTTGGCGCTGCACTGACGGTGCTCATGTCTATTCAAGGTTGCACCCAGAAAGCTGAATCCGATGATCGGCTCGAAAGCGGCGCGAGCGAAACAGGAGCAATGGAGGATATGGCGGATATGACGCCGGCCGGCACGGCTGCCCGGGAAGCGAATGATGATGCAAAAATGGCAGTGATAGCCGCCAAACTGGCTGTCTGTTCCGAACAACAAAGTGATAAAGAAGCAGCCGCACTAATGGCGGCCAAGGCGGAGGCCACCGTCAAGCGCGCGGAAGCACATATCATGGGGGCGAACGCAAAAGTTGATACGGCTGTAAATGAAAACGCGAAAAAAGCAGAAGAACTGGTGAAAACGGCGGTTGCGACGGCCAGCGAAGCAACGCGCAAAGCAAATGAGTCGATGAAGGCCGGATTGCAATCTGATGTCGATGCGGCAAAGGAAGCCGCTCTGTCGGCCCAAAAAGCCGTGATCAAGGCTGCTGCGGCCACTGCCGATGCGAACAAAGCTGCCGAAGCGGCTGCAAGCGAGGTTTGGGAGCACGAAGTTGACGCAAACGGCGCGAACGAATAATCGTCATCAAACCTTGGCTTCGTCAGTTCCCAGCGGATACTGTCGATAGAATTCCACTTGCAGTTTCATCGGACCGCGAAGCTTGACAAAATGCGGCGACTGCGGAGGAATCGGCGCGGGATCATCGACCGTTACTGGCCGGCTGGATGGCGGATCGAGAAAGACAAGTTCCACCTCGCCTTCCAACACCCGCAGCAAGGCCCAGGTTCCATCCTTGGTGCTATGATTATTGCGCAAGGAATCCGGCAGACTATGTTCATCGAATATCGGTGAAGAACCGTAAGGAGCGACAGATTTGGATGCGACGGTCATCAGATCAAGACGCGGATGATGGCAAAGGCGCAAGCAAAGACCGCCACCAATATCGGCACCGTCAAAATCTGTGCATTTGCCGCAGTAGTGTCCATCCATCCCGTTTGAGTCTGTATACCACCGATGGAATCACGCGGAGGTAAAGCTTTGCGCTCGGCTGCGGTCAGGCTGTTCAATATGGCTGCGACACCAAAATACATGACGGTATAGGCTATGCTGACCACCAGCACGAATATGGCAGCCATGCCGTGACCGGTGGCCACGAAAAGTGCTGCGAAGAAAACAGCATAGGAACCAAACATCGTGACCCAGACCGAACTGGGTAGTTCAAAGGTCCGAATTTCATGCGACGGCGGGCTGTTGCTTTCAGACACGTCTTCCATTTCCGCCATGATTTCAGCGGCAACCGCTTGGCCGCCTTCCATCTGAAAATCCATCAACATGATCGCTTCTCCTATTAGTTCGAAATGGCATCCAGACCGCCGCGCTGGACTTTGATGCCGGTCAGCAGGCTTTCGGCGATACGTCCGGCAGCCTCGCGAAACACCTGCGCGGCAGCATCATTGGGGACAACGGCATCGAGCGTTTGCTTCCAAAGGACGAGCCAGCGGTCAAAATGCACCTGATCGAGGCCACCAACCGCAATATGCTTGAGCATGGGATTGCCGCGGAAACGACCAGACTCCAGTGTTACCGAAGCCCAGAAATCTTTCATCCGTGCGAGGTGCGGCGTCCAGTCCGCGACATGGGCCTCAAAAATAGGCCCCAGCAGTTCATCGCTGCGAACGGCTCCATAAAAAGTCTCGACCAGATTGGAAATCAAAGCATCATCTATGCCAATCGCATTGGCTTGAGCGGTCTTCTTTGCTCTGGCGCGTTCAGCATAGCTGACTTCGGTCATGATCCCGACTCGGATAAGGTATATTTCATATACACTGTTTATACCGCTTGGTGATTAATAGCAATATATGATATACATGTTTTATGAGATTATCCGTCCAGACCGACTATGCGCTTCGCACATTGATGTATTTGGCCGCCAATGAAGGTCATCATTCCATCGCCGCAATTGCCCGGCAATACGGGATCTCGAAGAATCATTTGATGAAAGTTGCCCAGCGATTGGTGGCGGAAGGTTTTGTCGACAGCGTTCGCGGTCGCAGCGGTGGATTATTGCTGAACCAACCCGCCGACAAAATCAATGTCGGCGCGGTCGTCCGCACTTTCGAAGATTACGGAACCTTTGTGGAATGTTTCGATAAATCGAGCAATGCGTGCGTTATCACCCCAGTCTGCGGTTTGCGGCATGTCTTGGCCGACGGGGTTGAAGCGTTCCTGCGACACCTCGATGGATTTACCGTGGCGGATCTGACTGGTAGTAAAGTCAGATTCCAATCTGTCTGGGGCTAGTTGCTGAGCATTTAATATTGTTCGAACTGGCTCTGCAAATTCCTGGCATGCGTGCGGGGCATGGCGCGATAGCTTTGGTTTGTCGCTATTTCCTGGGAATATTCACGGGACAGTCCTACCGGTGCGTTTTTCGGTCGTAGCGCTCACCGGCGACTACCCCGCGCAATAGTTCGGGTTGAACATCCCGCACATCATCACTGGTGTGCAAAACGGAAACATCTCCGGTTGTCTCTGCAATCACAGCCAATACTTGGGAAAACTGAAAGACATTCGCTTCGCGCAGTTTCCCCCAGAGATCGCTTTCGGTCATTTTTGCTTTTTTCAACTGATCGTACTGGATTTCATGGCCGATCATGATGAGCCGCGGCTTGTTATCGGCCAGCAATTGCAGACCGGGAAACCGGCTTCTCAACACCGCCATCCCGATCTGAAGGCCAAACAAAAAAATCAGCGCGGCAACGCCATTGCCTATCGGTGGGTTTTTGGACAGGATGACCGAACCAAGCACCGACCCGATCGCGACCGTAACGGCAAAGTCAAAACCGCTCATTTTGGAAAAGCTCCGTACACCGGCCAACCGGGTGAGCAGGATCACCGCTACGTACATCGCGCACGCGGAAAGGGCGATCAGCGCGACGTCCGCCCAGCCCGTGCCTGTCCAGTCAGCCAGCATATTCGCGCTCCCGTGTGCCCAACAGTTCGTCAGGCAACTTCTTGTTTTTCCACTGGTTTGCGATCATCGAAAATCTTTGTCAGTTCTTTCGCCCGCTGTTTGCTAAGATCTTTTTTGGCAGCTGCGAAAATCTCATTTTCTTCTTCGTCCATATGATGCTCGAGCCGGTGCTTGAGGGTCTTGAACCGCGTGAGCCAGCCGGTACTGTCGAAATCCTTGCTGACCAGATCCTCGAAATATTCATCCACTTCCTTGTGTTCGGCAACCGAATGACGTCCCTTGTCCTGCAAATCAGGTCTGCCTAGCATTTCGGCGTATAAGGACTGTTCTTCGGCGTTGGCATGGGCGGAAACGTCGATCCGCAACTGTTCAAAAGCCTCGCGGCGCTCCTTGCTGTCACCGCTTGTATCTGCGACACGGTCGAGCATCTTGCGGTGACGGTCATGATCTTGCTTCAGACGGCTAAAAATGTCGGTCATATCATCTCCATCATTATTGTCTCCTGACTAGACGCATGAACCCGCAATCGGTTGCATCATTAAGCTCGGCGCAGTCACTTCCAAACCGCGGGTAAGCGACTTGGTGCATCGGATAGCCAAACGCAAAAGCACTGAATTGCCGCGTTTTTTCCAGTTCAGACCCGAACAGAAAAAAGTTCAATTTACAGGGAACCAATGACTGCGCAGAAAGTTGTATGCTTTGGATGATTGTTAACCCACGACCCGGAGTTGCCTTCATTCCCAAAGAACCGGCTGGGAAATTTGCCGTCTCGTATCCCCCCCGTTTACTGACGGACGAGTTTCCCAGCCAACTTCCAATCACTGCCTTGTCATAGCTGCGCCGCTTGCCGGGATTCTGCCGGCTAACGATTCGTAAGGCAAAAAAATGGCCAGGACATATTGCCTGGCCATTCTCGTTTACTCAATTTTCAGAAACTATTCTTCCGAAGGCATTTTCACGTCCACGTCAGGAACTTCCACGGTAACTTCTTCCGTACCGACTTCTACATCGGCTGTTTCCACGTCGATCTCAGGCAGGTTGCCCGCATCGCCGGAAACATCAACATCTACGGAGGGCATTTCGCCTTCTTCTGTGACTTTGGCTTCACAGCCTGAAAGCGCCAAGCCAGCGACCATGGCCGCAGCAATTGCAATTTTATTCATAATGAACTCCCTTCATTGGTTCGGTATGTGCAACGCACGTATCTAACATCGGGTTCCACCGCAATGGAAATTTACTCGCGGCCTAAGCGCAAACGAAAGGCGTCGAGATGAAAATAGGCTGGATCAAATTGACTGATCTCGGCAAGCCGGGCTGCGTCCTTGAACAGAATCCAGCCATTGGTCCGTTCCAGCAGGCCATCGCGTTCCAGTTGCCGGAGTATCCGATTGGTATGGATCGGAGTCAAACCCAGCGCATCTGCGATGACAGTTTGCGTCAGCGGTGCGCGAAACCCGTCACGAGTACCCTCGCCAGCAATTTGCACCCGCCGATGTAGCTCGAGGAGAAAATGTCCTATTCTTTCCCGGGCTGTCTGTTGTCCGTTTCGGACGATCTGCTCTCGCAAGAAGGCCTCCTCCTGAACCTGCATCCACCAGAATGCGAGAGTCAATTTCCCGGACTCGGTGAGCAGTCGGCGAAATACCGACGGTCTGACGGACAAGCCCGTCAAGCTGGTGACGGTTTTAACAGAATGATCGGCTTCGGCGGCTACCAGAACCTGCAAATCGAACATATCTCCCGGCAACAACACGTTCAGCACCTGACGCCTGCCATCTTCGAGAGACTTGTACCGAATTGCCCAGCCTTGCTTGACGATTAAAACGCAATCAAGTTCCTGACCGGCATCGACAATTTCAAAATTTTTCTCGAAGCTCTGCTCACGCCCTTCGAGCTGCATGATCACCTGCTGGTCAGCACTGTCAAGGTCGGCATAAAAGGATATCCGCCGCAGCAAGGCCTTTTGTGCCACTATTGGACTCCATCTTCTGGAACCGGAAACGCAATGGTGCACAGGAGCCCATCCTCCGTCCAGTCTCTTTTGATCTCTCCCCGCAAGTTGCGAGTAATGCTATGATCGATCAGCGAAGAACCGAAGCCGGAGCCGGAGGCCTCTGCGTCCACGCTGGGCCCGCCACGTTCCGACCAGCATAGATTGACGATATTCTGGCCATCCTCGGACTGGACAGTCCAGTCGATCTTTACGAGGCCTTTGCCCGTGGTCAGCGCGCCATATTTGGCCGCATTGGTCGCCAATTCGTTGAGGACAAGCGAAATTGACACCATCGCATTTTCCGAAAGTGAGAAGTCGGGGCCCGACCAGCGCACTCCCGGATAGGTCTGACAGAGATCTCTCACCAGTGCCGCAAAGGAACCCGTCACGAAGTTCGTATCGAGCAGGATTTGCTGGGCCCGGTTGAGCGCGCTGAGACGGCTTGTGATCCGTTCGATATAGTCGTCAATCGACGTTGCCGAATTTTTCGTCAGCGACATGATCGATTGCAGCGTCGCGAAAAGGTTGCGCAGGCGATGATGGAGTTCGCGCGTGTGGAGTCGCAGCTGTTCCTGCTGGTCGACGGAATGGGTAATATCCTTATTGATGCCGGTCAGTGTTGGACGCCCGTTTACTTCAAGATAGTCGCCATATCCTTCCACCCAGCGGATTTCTCCCGAGGGCAATACAATACGAAAACGCACTTCATATTTTTCACCCGGTGCCGTTGCTGCGCTCATGGCGTCCCGCACGTTCTGACGATCTTCAGTATGGACTCGGGTGAATGCGGATTCCACTTCCGTCATTGCTTCGCCGGCATCGTCTCCCCAGATTTTCATGTAGGCACCGCCCCACTCGATCAACCCCGTTTCAAGATCGATCCGAAAGCTGGCAATATCGCTGAGAGCCAAAGTGAGATCCAGATTGGATCGATCGGTGGCCGCATTTTTTTGCGCTTGTTCCCGCAAAAAAATTTCACGGCGCAACTCCATTTCACTCATCACGATATCAGCGATGCTCCGGAGCTGATTGAGCTGGTTTTTTGTTATCCGAAACCGGGGAACCGTGTCCCCAATCCATAGTGCTCCCAAAACCGTTCCATTGGGGCCGATCAACGGAGCACCGGCGTAGAAGCGAATGGACGAATCACCGATGACCAGAGGATTGTCCTCGAACCGCGGTTCATTTGTTAAATCCTCAAACACCACTGGCTCGCGCCGTTCAATCAAATCTGCGGACAAGGAGATAGGCCGGTCAGTATGCGATACTGTCAAGCCTACCGCAGATTTGAACCATTCACGGTCTTCATCGAAAAAAGAGATCGATGCCATTGGCGCTGCAAAAATATCGGCAACCAACCGCGTAATACGGTCAAAGGCCTCCTCCGGCGCGCTATCCATTATCTGATAACTGTCCAGTGCCGCTAACCGTTCGCTATCCATCGATGGCTGTAGCTTGTCGCTCCTAGGGTGACCCGCGCTCATATCTGATCCTTTTCTCCCCCGTCCCTTGAAGCGATCAACTTACAAACGGTCAACTCGCGATCTCGTTGTATGCGAGGCGGAACCAATGGCACGAACCGCCCGCGGCCAACACAGTATCCCGATAGGGATAGGTATAAAAGGGGGGTCTTTGCATGAATGACAATGATCGCGAAACATTATATCAGTTGATCAAGTTTATCGGCATTGAAATGCTGTTTCGGACTTGGAAACTGGCCAGGGCTGATATTGCCGGTGAGCAATCAGACTGAAGCAATTTTGTCGATGGTCCGGATTGCAATCATGGCCTTCAGGCTAACGTAAAAAAAGGCGACGGAAACATTGGCGCCGTCGCCTCTTCTACTCCTCAATTCCAAATCGTTTATCGTCTGGCCATCAAAGCGCCGACAAGCAGGCCAAGCCCTGCTGTAGCAGCAATACTGACGATCGGATTATTCTTGATCGTTACTTGCGCTTTTTTTCGACCCTTTGTGCCGGCTTCCATCGCATTATTCTGCGCGGCCTTGAACTTTGTTTTCGCATTGTCGCGCAATTCTGATGCGTTGGCTTGGGCGTCAGCCTTGACGGAGTTGGTCAACTTTGTCAGATCGGTTTTCAACGTTTGCAGATCTGACTTCACCGCACTCATTTCTTCTGAATAATTACCCGTCATTCCATTAGCTCCTGTTTCAATTGAATTATCTGAATTATCTGTTTCATAAAGAGTATACCATTGGATACGCAAATGGTTCCGTGCCGGTGTCAATATCGGGATGCCTCGCGCATTCCGACTGGTTGAAATTTTTTGTGCAACTCTTTTTGACATCACGCGTTGGAACCCATCATGGAGATACAAATATATGTCGCTAGCTGAAATTCTGAGACCGCATTTGCCTTATCTGCGACGCTATGCGCGAGCATTGACGGGCAGCCAAAAAAGCGGTGACGCATTTGTCAAAGCAACGCTTGAGGCGATCATCGCTGATCCAGCATCTGTGTCAGACGATGACAATGTCCGCGTTCAACTCTATCGGGTTTTTTCCCGTATTTGGGAAAGCGCCAACGTAGGACTGCCAGAAAATCCGGACGATAACACCGCGCAAAGCCGCTTGAACGCTATCCCGCCGATCAGTCGTCAGGTGCTACTACTGACCGCACTAGAAGGCTTTTCGGTCAGCGAAGTTGCAAAAATTGCGGATGTCGGTGAAAATTCGATCAATGATTTGCTGGAAGATGCAATTGCCGATATCGACAACGAAATCCGGTCAGACGTGCTGATAATCGAGGATGAGGCACTGATTTCGATGGAATTACAGCAGATCGTTTCGGGCTTGGGACACCGTGTCTGCGGAACCGCAACGACCCACAAGGGCGCGCTGGAAGCGGTCGAGAAAGCCAAGCCGACCTTGGTCCTCGCCGATATTCAATTGGCAGACGGAAGTTCGGGAATAGATGCTGTGAAGGACATTTTGGACCAGATCTCGGTGCCGGTAATTTTCATCACCGCATTTCCCGAGCGCCTGCTCACTGGCGAACGCCCCGAACCGACATTTCTCATAACCAAACCATTCCAGCCCAATGCCATCCGCGCAGCGATTAGTCAGGCACTATTCTTTTCAACCGCCGCGCAACCGGCATAAGGGAATCCATGTCCCCTATCGATCCAGACAAAGCGCGCCAAGCCAGTTCACGCAAGTTGAACCGTCAAACGCTCGCATGGTCGTTGCCGCTAGCTGTGATCGGTCTGGGCGTGGTGATTTACTTTCTACAACCATGATCGGCCCTAGAGAAGAGGCGCTAGGAAGCGATTTTCTCTACCGCACCAATGATGTTTTCAAGCGCCGTTGCAGTCTGATTATCATGACCCTCTGACGCAGAAGTGAATCGGCCTTCTTCCAAGATATCTTCAAGTGTCTTGCGTGCACGGGATACGCGGCTCTTCATCGTGCCGATAGCGCAGTTGGCGATTTCAGCAGCCTCTTCATAGGAATATCCGCCGGCACCAACCAGGATTATCGCTTCTCTTTGGTCATCGGACAATTCCATGAGTCCGCGCTGCAAATCTGCCAGGTGCAACGGATCTTGCTGCGATGCTGGTGCAGACAATATCCGTTCCGCTACCAGCTCATCATAGTTGCCGGTGAATTTCTTTCTGCGCATGCCGGAAAAAAAGGTGTTCCGCAAAATGACAAATGTCCATGCGCGCATCGAGGTGCCCGCAATGAAGCGATCCCGGGCAGCCCACGCTTTCAACAACGTGTCCTGGACCAGATCATCTGCCAGGTCCCGGTCGCCGGACAGGCTTCGCCCGAAGGCGCGCAAATGCGGTATGGCTTCCGCCAACTGCTGTTTGAACTGCGCGGAGGGTAAAGCCTGTTGCTTATTCATTGGGGTCCGGCCGACTGGTGTGCGATTCTTCATCGTCATCATCGTCCAACTGATCCAAAAGTGCCAGCATATCGTCCGGGAGCGGTTCTTCCAGAACGCTTAAGTACATATTTTTGAGGCCAAGGCCCAATCTCTGTTGCATGTCTTCCTTGCTTTTCACCAGCACGTCCTTTGGCTTTTTGTCCCATCACCGGCTTTCGGTGAATCAGTCAGATGTTTATCTGGGTTCGCCAAACTATGCCTCGATTTTGTTTGCTTGCAGAGAAAACACATGATGTCCGTAAAGGTTGCATATAAATTTTTGCCGACAATGTCTAATCGCCGGGAACGATCTGCGCGAATGGTGGTTTCTTTAGTGGAGGAATAAACTCTAACTCGGAGATTTTGGCAATGCCAGATAGAACAGAACGAAAATCCAACCTCAAGATGGAAGGCGAAGGCAGCCGCGAAGGTTCTCGCCGGTTTCAGGAAGCCCAACACGAATTCGCCGAGACTGGCGATGTTGAAGGCAAGGCGAAGGAAGCAGCACAGGCTCTGGATGGCGACGAAGCAGAAGACCTGAAAAAAGCCAAAGAAAAATCGGCAGAGGGCAAGACCGCTGTTTGAGCTCAACGGAGGTTCAAGACACTACAAGACACTAACAGCAAGGGGAGCGGGATAACCACCGCATTTCGTTATACGGTGGCGCTTATTGTCCCGGCAGGCTGCCGCCAAGAGAACGAAAACTCTGGAAAATTGTCCTTGTCGCATCGGCAACCGACTCATCGGACAGGGTTTCCAAGAGGCCGGCCTGCCCCAGGCCTTCCTCCGCCGATAAATATCGCCCGGCCATATGCCATCCGGCAAATTGTCGGCTCGCCGCTTCTCGTCGGTTGACAACGGTGATGCCACTATGGCGATCATCCAATCCGATATGGTGCAGACGATCATTGGTCGCGGCCCGATCGCCTTCGAGACATTGCATAAAATTAATGCCGTTAAATACCAGCAGACCGGTAATTCCGAAGCGCTGATTATTGCGTTGCGAAACTGCCATGATCCCCAGAAAATCATCCAGGCTTAAGCCAGCTCTAGCCGTGCTCACATAAATCAGGGAGGTAATCAAAGGGGAGGACACAGATAACCTTCTCTTGGCGGTGGTTTTCGTAGCCCGACCTATAATTGAAACGCCGTTTAGGCGCTTTGATTATGCTTTGCCTTAACATAGGTTAACCCGAGCGGCCATCATTCAACTGGTTGCTGGTCGTCCAACAGATCCGCCGAGTCCTGTCCGGACCGCTCCGAATCCACCAATTTCTCTACATGATCCTCTGGCGATACATCGAACGCTTTGTCCGCCGACGCTTTCGTTGGCTGCTCGGTAGCTGCCTTGCTTGATATGCCCTTGCTAAACTCCTCGACCGTGAGTGGTGGCCCGTTGTCGAACCGCAAACGATATATCGGCTCCGGCAGCGCAAAACCGGCCTCTTCCAGAGCATTTTTGGTAACCCGGATCGCTGCGCCCCTTGCCTTTAAGAAATCGCTTTCGTGCTGGTCGATCCACCCGTGGAATACGATCAGGATGTTTGAATCCCCGACTTGCCGTATTTCTGCTGTCGCTTCAGGGTCGTCCAGCACGAATTCCTGTTCGTTGATTGCCTGCAATCCGGTTTCGATGGCAGCTGCCGGATCGTCATCGGCATCAACCCCCAGTTCGAAGCTGAACCGGCGCTGCGGATTACGGGAATAGTTCAATATTTCCGCCTTGAACACGGTAGCATTGGGTATCCGCAAATGGTTGCCGTCCAGCGTCATCAAAATCGTTGCCCGTGATGTCAGCCGAACGACCCGGCCTTCCTGCTCGCCGATCAGCACATGATCATTGGCGCGAAACGGTTGGCGGATGCTTAGCATGATACTGGACATATAATTGTCGACCGTATCACGCAGGGCAAAGCCGACTGCCAAACCGATCACGCCGGCACCGCCCAGCACAGCACCAAGCAACGCGGTCGCGTTCAAAATGTCCAGTCCAATAAATATCCCGATAGCAATGAAGACGATACGAACGAATCCCGCGAGCAGTTCGGCCAAGAATATATTGGGCGTCACACGTTCCCAGAACTTCGTGCGCGAGGCGAAAAAATGCCCCAATAGTCCCACGAATATCGTTACTAGGAAGGCAATCCCGATGAGCGGGAGCGCGGAAAGAAAATTCTGCAAACTTGTCCCAAATTTGTCGACCACCGGCTCAACATTGCTGCCCACCGACAGATCGCGTTCAAATCGGGTTTCGACCGTGACAACGCCCGATACGCGTTGCGCAATCGCCTTGGCGCGGTCAGCGGTTGCATTGTCCGCGATCGGCCCGGACAGGCTAACGACGCCGGCATCAACCGCCACCGCGACGCTTTCCAGTCCATTGATCTCCTGGAAAATACCGCGCAACCGATCGGCAATGGCAGTGTCAACGCTTCTGGTCGCCGCCGGATCTATCGCAGGCTCCGCTTCTTCAACCGGTTCGGCCGATTGCATCTGCGCATGGGCCGCGCCGACATACGAAATGCCGGTTGTCGGTCCGAAAAAGACGGGTGACAAAAAGACGACGACCAACAACCAGCGATAAAGGGACATAATTCTCCAATCAGCAACCTTCAAATACGTTGAAGCATAGCGAAAGTTCCTGCCACCGGGAAAAATTTAGTTTGGAACCGATGAGCCGGACAATTGTTGGTCCATCATAGTCACTACAAAACGAGGATGATATGACAAACAAGACTTCTACGGACATATTGAACAATATTTTGGAAACGCTGATCGACTCCACGGACGGTTATGAAAAAGCAGCCGAGCTTGCGGATCGCGATACATTCAAAAATTTCTTCACCCGTCGTGCTGCCTCTCGTCGGGCCATGGCAGCTGCCGTTCGCAACGAGATAACCCAGCTTGGCGGTACACCCGAAGCCGACGGGACAATCTTGGCATCTGCCCATCGCGTATTCATGAATCTCAGTACTGCCGTGCGTGACAATGACGAAGCGGTAATTGACGCAGTTGATGATGGCGAGGAATATCTCCGCGACAAATTCGAGAGCGCACTCGAACGGGAAGAGCTATCCGCCGGAGCCAGAACATTACTGCGGAACTTTCAGGGCGAATTGAAAGCGGACGGCCGTCTCATCGACCATCTCGAAGACACAACTTCGTAAACCAACTATCGCTGTAAGCATCAAATAAAGGATTTTATCATGGAATATGGAATTATTGGCTTGTTGATTTTGGCTCTGGATATATGGGCGCTGATCAGCGTCTGGGGAAGCGGATCTTCCTTGGGTGCCAAAGTTATCTGGTCCCTGATCATTCTGATCTTGCCGGTTATTGGGCTGCTGCTGTGGTTCTTCGTCGGACCAAAAGGGGCCGCGTCGGCTGTCTAACCACAGTCTTCTGACTGACTTAACATGCCTCGATATGCACCTCTCTCTGGTGCATATCGGGGCTTTGTTGTTAAGCTAACGAAAATCCGTCCATTCAAAAAAACAGGATATTATCATGGCCAGCGAACCGTCGAAAAATACATTGGCGAACGAACGGACAGACCTCGCTGAAGACCGCACCGAGTGGGCCGAGGATCGGACGATCATGGCCAATGAGCGGACCTTTGCCGGTTGGATGCGAACGGGCCTAGCGGCCGTCGGCATCGGCCTGGGTTTTAACGCCCTGTTCGGAAAACTCGAACCATTGTGGGTGCCGAAGGCGATTGCATCGTTGTTCATGATCATCGGAATTTTCATTTTCTGGGCGGCGCAGCGTAATGGCTGCGCGGTTCAGGCGAGACTGAATTCGCACCATGCCACCCCGGTTAAACCCAATAATATGCGCCTTATTTCCGGTTTAATGGCCTTGGGTGCGACCGTCTTGATTGTCGCCATATGGACAATGGATTTTGGCGCCTGATAGAGAGGAGCATGAAGCGACCTGCCTTTGCAACCAAATCGCTTCCCGCTGGTAAGTAATATGAATACCATATCGAATAGCGAGGAGAATGACGTGCGTTACATAATCAGAACGATCGCGGCGGGAGCCATTTCGGTTGCCGCAAGAATTATCATCAAGAAAATTCAGAACAAGAAACAAACTGACCCAACTGGGTAAGGGGCTGACCCAATTCAACCCGATTAAAACACCCGCTAAATTATGCCGGCAAACACATCATCGGCCCGCTCTGGGTCGAGGATATCGTTATCCGCCAGCCACTCTTCCACGCTGTTGATATCGGGGGTCTTATAAGATCGAAGCAAGCCGTCCGGTTCTCGACCCGATTCTTGGGTTAATTTTTGGCAAGCCTCTATCGTCGCTATCAATGAACCCGTCTCAGAGATTATTTTGCGCACATCGCTCTCGCCGGTTCCCAGATGTTCAGCCAGCAGATCGTTTCGGATGCGGGCAATCTGGCCAGACGCTGTTCCACTTTTCGTTGCGGAAGCATCGAGCGCGACGTCACACTCACTGTCGAAGCCGAGTGAACGGTTGTTCAAATTGGATGAGCCGATACGAAGATACTGATCATCCACGATCAGTATCTTGGCGTGAACATAGATTGGCGTACCAGCGTCATTAAACGGGTGGAACATGCGAAAACGCCCATATTTGTCTCGCGCCTTCACTGCTTCATACAGCCGCGCACGCGAAGAATTCATGATTTCGGCTTCCAGCCAGCCTTCCGCACTTTGCGGATTGATGATAATGATTTCGGGCCCTGTGGGCTCGGAGAGCCGGTCTGCAATGGCACGGGCAATCGTGTTAGAGGCAAAATACTGGCTCTCTATATAAATAAATTTTTCCGCAGCGGCGATAAGATCGAGGCCAAGCTGCTCAATTTCGCGGACGGGTTTCTGGTCATCCATTTCCGGTAACGTGCGGGCGATGGCGATGGGACAATCGGTAAAACCGGCATCCAGACCTACTGGCCAGCAGTCGGCTTGCACGGTCACCGGCTTTGGCTTCTTCCCGCCGGCATCCTGCCAGTGCTGCTCGGCATATTCCGAAAGGGCACGGGCCACATCGCCCTGAACCACCATCGCCGCATCGTGCCATGGTCCCGCATCGTTCCCATCCGGCTGACGACGCTTTTCCTGACCTTCTTCATGGGAACGGGTGTCCCAGCGGTTATTCGCCACATCAATGCCGCTACAAAAAGCTGTATCTTCGTCTATCACAATGATTTTCTGATGATGCGCCGCGCCCGCAGGATGATGTCCATCGAGCTTGAAATGCACCCGCGGATGAAAATACCAGCGGATCAGCGTCGCCAGACCATTGAGCCGCAGAAAGGATTTCAGGGCACCGGTATCCCAACGGAGCACATAGATATCAAGATCACGATTCTTCTGGAGCAGCCAGTCGAAATAGGCGCCGACCTGCAAAGGACCGTCCGTATGTTCGGAAGTGTCATGCATTTCCACCCGTTCATCGAAATCCCAACCCAGCAGCATGATCCGCTGCTTTGCCTGCGCCAGAGATTTCCGCACCGCACGGAAATAATTCTCGCCATCGATAAGAACCGCAGAGCGATGCGCGTGTTCCACGCGCCAGCAATTTTCCCCGGGTTTGAAAATGTTCGCCATAGTTGATCAACCCCTGCGTCCAGTTAGGGTTCCCGTAGCAACATTTTGATATGCAACCAAACTGGTAGTTGAGGGTTTAGCGTGCATGGATGAACAAGTAGATCAATCGCTGAACACCCTTGAAATATTAGTCGCGCAACTGCAATCCATGTGGGAAGGCATCATCAGCCTGCTGCCCAGCCTCGTCATCGCCCTTCTGTTCCTGATCTTTACCTGGATTCTCGCAAAATTTGCTTCAAAAATTGCCGATCGCCTGACCGCCAGGACCTCGATGCGACCGTCGCTTCGCGAACTTGTCGACACGCTGGTCAGAATAGCAATTTGGACGGTCGGATTGCTGGTTTCATTGACCATCCTGCTGCCCGATTTAACACCTGGCAGCCTGATCGCCGGACTTGGCGTCGGCACCGTCGCAATTGGCTTCGCCTTTCAGGACATTTTCGAAAATTTTCTTGCGGGTATTTTGATCATGGTGCGCGAAAAAATGCGGATCGGCGATTATATTGCCTGCGATGGTATCGAAGGCAAAGTGGAACAAATCCTCCTCCGCGAAACGCATATCCGAAAGCTGTCCAACGAACTGACCATTGTCCCCAACTCGATACTGTTCAAGAATCCCGTCGAGATTTTGACCGATCAAGAGCAGCGACGCCACGAAATTGTGGTCGGCGTTTCCTATGACACCGATCTGGAAGAGGCGCGCACCGTGATTCGCAATGCCGTGGAATCCTCGGATATCGTCGATAACGGAAAATCGATCGATATTTTCGCCTGTGAGTTCAACTCCAGTTCGGTAGATTTCAAACTGCGCTGGTGGTCGGGCTCGGCCCAGCGCGATATGCATGAAAGCCGTGATCTTGTGATCCGGTCCGTCAAACGCGCACTGGATGAAGCGGGTATAGAGATCCCCTTCCCCTACATGACCCATACTTTCAAGGAACCCTTACCCATCGCGTCTCCAGAAAACTGATGGTATTTCTTGCCGATCCTTCCCAAAAGAGTGGAAGACCAACCTGCCACACAGTGATCCCGGCGAGGTGAAGGAAAAATCAATGGCAGAGGCACGGTCGTTTCAGAATCAGATCGAGTCAGTGGAGGTCAGGCTCGACAATGGCACGCATGTCTGTCTGCGTCGCGTTCGCCACTCCGACCTAAAGCGCATCGAACAGGGCATCAGCCAATTGTCCGACCAAAGCCGCTATCTGCGCTTTTTCTCCAGCTCCAAAACCATTCCGCCATCGGTTGTTGAGAAGTTGGCGAGCGTTGATGGAATCAATCACCTCGCTTGGGGAGTGGTCAATATGGACGAGAAGGATCGTCCCGCCATTGCCGCCGCGCATGTTTTCCGCAAAGCAGGAAACCAAGACGCCGGCGAGTTTGCCATCACCGTTCTAGACCAATATCACGGCCAGGGCGTCGCGCGGATATTGATGATGGCGATATTCATCGACTGCTACTGCGAAGGGCTGCGACACTTGCGGGTCGACATCCTGCGTAGCAACAAGAAAGCTTACGGCTTGATCCGGGCCATCGGTGCAAAACCGTGCTCGCTGGAAGGTCCCGTCGCGCAATATAATCTGGTCATCACAGACGCAATTTCAGCGCTTCAAAAAATGGATAGCCCCGCCGCGATTCCGGATATTATTGCCTCTTTTTCAGCAGGATGAATGCCGTAAAATGACTCGAACACAGTCGGCCAGAATATCGCGAGCCATGGAACCAATAGTTTGCTGTCGCGTTAGAAACATAATCTCTGGGCGATGTCCAAATTCACCTTCGACCCAAAGGTTTGTGCCGGAAAGCGTGGCCCCGACTAATACTGCGTCCCAATGGATGTCGAGGCTCGCGTTTTCCGGCAAGTCATTGAAGACCGGCCGCTGCCGAGCGACGGTACACTCCAAGCCGATGGCCCCAAACTTCGCAGCTATCGACGACCTTTTGCAATCTCGTATTCAGACCTTTGATATCAAGCTTTCCAGCATCCGGCAAGATGATCGTCGGTCATCCCGATCGCCTGCATATAGGCATAGATGATGGTGCTGCCGACGAAGCTCATACCGCGTTTTTTGAGCGTCTTGGAGATTATATCGCTGATCGGGGACGTGCTCGCTATATCTGAGAAACGAGCAGGCCGGTTGACCGGCGGTGAACCCTCCAGATGATTCCAAAGCCATGTGTCGAAACTACCAAATTCTCTCTGAATTTCCAGAAAGACCAATGCGTTCTTGCGGACCGAGTAAATCTTGAGCCGGTTTCGGATGATGCCTGCATCGTCCCGCAGAGATTCCAGTTCGTCATCGTCCATAGCGGCGCAATGCCCGATATCAAATCCGTGAAAGGCGCTGCGATAGCCATTGCGTTTCCGCAGAACCGTTTCCCAGCTTAACCCAGCCTGCGCGCCTTCAAGGATCAGGTTTTCGAACAGCAACCGATCGTCATGCACCGGCACGCCCCATTCCCGGTCATGATAATCGCCGTAAAATTCCTTGCCCGCCTGTCCGCCGAAGCATCGGTGCTTTCCGTCCGTTCCAACCACTGTCATGTCAACCGACTAGCCTCTTCGGCCAACGGCGACAATTCTATTCGGCTGGCTCGATTCCCGGTGCGCGGCCCTGGTCCGGGGTCCACCAGCCGATCCGCCGCTTTGTCCAGTTAAGAAGCCGCGGGATCGGTGCGTTGCGGTCCATCCACTCGGCATAATCCTTGTAGGCAGGATCGCCCAGCAAATGTTTTTCTTCAGTCTTGGCGCGCCAATAATAGACCGCGCTGACCGCCGCCATCAATACGGTATTGCGCGCAAAATCGGTGATGCTGCCCGAGGTCACCAAGAACGGCATGCTTGCCAGCCACCAATAGGCATTTTTCGCGACATAGGCGGGATGTTTGGTCCAGCTGTAGGGGCCGTGCGTCAATATCCCGCGATGGGTGAGATTGGAAAAGCGAAGACCAAAGGCAACCGTCGCCCATGCATAAACGCCGGTGAGAAAAACCAGAATTCCGCCCCAGACCCAGAGGATGGTCGATTGGCCACCCAACCAATAAGCCCAGTCGGCGGTGTTGACATGATAGTTGAGCGGCCCGTTGTCGCCCATCAAGATAAACGGCGGATAGCACATTAGAGCAGCGACCCAGCCGGCGAGATAAGGATTTGCGGTGCGGATATGAGCATCGAGCGGCTTCATCGTCAGCAGATAGCCGACCGTCGCAAACTGGACGTCGACCACGAACATCGCGACAATCAACCAACGCGCAATCGCCACCGGATTGCCGGTTAGTTCATTGATATCAAGTCGTACAAGATCACCAAAGCCGCCCGGCACAATCGAGATCATGAAGGCGAGGAAAAAGCCCTTCACTGCCCAGGCGCGCAAATGATGATAAATCTGTTCGCGATCAAATTCGCTTTTCCTGCCGGTCAGCAACTGGCCAAAATGCCAGGCACCGTCGCGCGGTTCGATGGTAAAGCGATCCATGAACAGGACATAGGGAATGGACAGCACGAACAACCAGGGCGCGGCCATTTCCATCAGCTGCATTGAAAATTGATATTGCCCCGTCCAATACCAGCGCCCGACCGCGTAAATAGTTGCGATAATGCCCCATGTTGCCCAAAGGCCAGCGAGCTTCACCAGACTGATGTCGAACGTCTCTTTGAGCGATTTCGGGTCGTGCCAGTCAATCCCGGTGGACGGCCGCAAATGGACCTTGTCCATCAATAGCGACCAGATCACCATCGGCAACGCGCAGGCGAAACAGGCGGCGAGCGCGGAATAGGGGCCGTCCATACCATATTGCCGGGCGATCAATATCCATGACGCCAGTCCAATCAAGCCTGCCACGCCCACGCCATGGGAAACCGCCGACTGGGGGCGCGGATCAGCGCTTCTGGATTTTCGTCCGAACATGCGCCTGTTTTAACCAATAATGGTAAGCAAGCAGTGAACAGGGTTATTCTATGGAAATATCCTTGGATTAACCTAGGAAAATTGCTGCGGTTCCCCTATAATCCAAGGCAGCGGTGAATCGGGACAATTAGATGATAAAACACGGGAATCTCATGAAAAACATTGGACTTTCACTCTCAGTTGCCATTCTGATGGTTGGTTGTACCAATGGGGAAGATGCACAGACAACGGGCAGCACTTCAAAAGAAACCCAGGCGCTGGCCGATATTTCTCCGATAGATCGCAAGCCTTTTGAAACAGCTGAGATCGCCAGTTTTGATGAACCATGGGCGATGACCTTTCTTCCCGATGGCCGGATGTTGGTCAGCGAGAAGGCGGGCAAATTGCAGCTGGTTGATGCCAAGGGACAGAAAATCGAAATCAGTGGCGTGCCCAAGGTTGACTATGGTGGTCAGGGCGGCTTCGGCGACATCGTGCTCGCCCCCGATTTTGCGACCAGCAATATGGTCTACCTGAGCTGGGTCGAGGCCGGTGACAAAGACACCCGCGGCGCTGTAGTTGGCCGAGCCAAGCTTGTTCTTGCCGGCAAAAATCCGACGCTGAAAAATATCGAAACCATCTGGACGCAAAACCCGAAAGTGACCGGCAGAGGGCATTATTCACACCGCATCGCCTTTTCACCCGATGGCCAATATCTGTTCATTGGCTCGGGCGAGCGGCAGAAATTTGACCCGGCGCAGGATATGGCCGCCAATCTTGGCAAGATTATCCGGCTTTACCCGGATGGCAGTGTCCCAAAGGACAATCCGTTTGTCGACAAGGAAGGTGCGCTTCCCGAAATCTGGTCGCTGGGCCATCGCAATATATTGGGTCTCGCATTTGACAGCAAAGGACGCCTGTGGAACCAGGAAATGGGACCACGCGATGGTGATGAACTGAATTTGGTCCAGCGCGGCGCCAATTATGGCTATCCGATCGTGTCGGAAGGCGATCATTATGATGGCAGGAAAATTCCCAATCATGACACCCGCCCGGAATTTGAAGCGCCAAAAGTGGCCTGGGTGCCGACGATTGCGCCGAGTGGATTGATCTTTTATTCCGGCAATCAGTTTCCCGCATGGCAGGGCAGCGCCTTTGTCGGCGGCCTTGCCAGTCAGGCTTTGATCCGCATCAGTTTCGATGGTGACAGCGCCAAGGAAGCCGAGCGGTTTCTGATGGGCAATCGCATCCGTGAAGTCGAGCAGGGACCAGACGGTGCGATCTATATTCTCGAAGACGGTGAAGGCGGCCGGATGCTCAAGCTGACGCCGACCAAATAACCCTCCGCCGCAAGAGCCTTATTGCGATGCGGCGGTCGTCGTTCCTGACAAGTCGCTCAAAAATTGGCGAACTCGCTTTGCATTGGCTCCAAGATCATGGACACCCACACGGCTGACCGAACGCATGTCGATGATGCTGGCCGCTCCATTTTCAGCCGCACGGGCACGAATGACGATATCATCCTTGAACCGGAACAGCGACACCGTAGCGGTTGCTTCCAGATTGCCCGCAGCCGGGTCGACACTGACGATTTTCCAACCGCGATCTTCTGCCAGCCGCCTGGCTTTCTCGATCACCACGGCGACCGGTTGATCAATGCGGACAGAACGGATGTCGGGATAGGCACCCTGATGCGCCGTTGCCCAGCGCTGGCGCGGATTCATGCCGCGCATGTTACTATCATCCACGCCCGGTATATTGTCCCAATTATCGGCGCGCAGGGTTAGCGCGGTGAACTGCGGTGGATCGGCAAGATTGGTGGTAATGTCATGAATTGCCGGAAGGGTCATGATGGCCATGCCATAGGGCATCAGAAAGCCTAGAAAACCGACCGTCGCGACCATACCCAGCCCCAAGAGAGGCCAGCGGGTCTTTCGCCCCTTGCGGCGGTTGAGCACGATAAAGATAAGCCCGAGGATGAGCGTGAGCACGGCTGTCAGTGCGATCCACGGCAGCGCCGCCAGACCTGCTTGCCAGCCCCACAGACCAATGCCGCTGCCGCCTGCGGCGAGGAAGAATGCCAGAGGCGCGCCCAGGCCAAGCACCAAAACAAGCCAGCCTTTGGGGTCGCGGCGCAACGAGCCTAGTCTGACTGGCTTCGCCGATTCCGGCACCGGAGGCTTTTCACCAGTGGCTGGTTCGGTGGTCTGATTCTGGTCCGTCACGCGCAAACTCCCTTAACAGATCAATCTTTTAGCTGGCGCTTCTCAATCATGCAATTGCAACCTATGCGGCTCGACTTTTGGTCCAAAGCGGAGTAGCGCGCGCTTTTCCTGATATACGAGATCAACGATTTGACCAGCATCATTCCTCTCGCCGAAATCGATCCTCAAATCGTCGAGGCCTTGCTTGACGCCGCCTTTGGCAAGGACAGACATGACCGCACCGCCTATAAACTGCGAGAAGGCATGACCATGCTCGAAGGTCTCTCGCTGGCCGCCGTGGATCAGGAAAGACACGAACTGCTCGGATCAATTCAGTGTTGGCCGATCGTCCTGACCGATGACGAAGGCGAGAAACACCCGATGATCATGGTCGGACCGGTGGCGGTCTACCCTGATTTTCAACGCGAGGGCATCGGCCGGGCGATGATGGCGGCCCTGCTGAAGGAAATTCATCCCGATGATCCGCTGCCGCTGGTGATGGTGGGCGACCCGGAATATTACGAGCGGTTCTTTGGATTTACCGCAGAGCAGACCGGGGGTTGGACACTGCCAGGGCCATGGGATCCTTCGCGACTGCTGGTACGCGCCAGTGCGGCTACCCCGTTACCGAAGACCGGCACGCTCGGGCCCTGGACAAGATAACGCTTCTAAGACTTTACAGAAATGGCAGCGGGCAATAGGCTTTTCACATGCCTTACACCCCGCCCCCGGAACTTGCATCGCTCTCCATCGCGGAAATCGCAGAATTGGCCGAAGCGCAGAAGCTGCCCCCTGTCGATCAATGGGATCCGCAGCAGACCGGTGATAGCGAGATGCGGATCGCTGCGGACGGAACCTGGTATCATCAGGGCGATCCGATTCTGCGTCCGGCAATGGTGCGCGCCTTTTCCAGCATCTTGCGACGGGAACCGGATGATAGCTATGCGCTAGTCACACCCTATCAGAAGCTGAGCATCATCGTCGACGATGCGCCGTTCGTAGCGGTGGAACTGGAAAGCGAGGGCAGCGGTACCAAACGGACACTGGCATTCCGGCTCAATACCGACCATCTGGTGGTCGCCAATGCAGATCATCCACTGCGATTTGGCGCGGACAAGCCGCAACCCTATCTGAAAGTGCGCCACGGACTGGAAGCGGTGCTGGCACGGCCGGTATATTATCAGCTGGCAGAACTGGCGCTGGAGGAGGATGTCGACCCGATCGGTATTTGGTCGGCCGGTGTTTTCTTCCCGATGGCGACGCAGCCATGACCCTGCGCGACCAACTGGAAAAAGCACTCGTGAAAGGGCATGCAAGTGATCTCGACCACTTGCTCTACAACGAACGTGATCATATCGACGATCTTATAGCTTTGCGCGATGCTGCGGTGCTGATCGCGGTAACCGATCGTCCCGATCCAGGGGTTATTTTCGTCCAGCGGCCACTGCATATGCGCAACCACCCCGGACAGGTTGCCTTTCCCGGTGGCAAGATTGATCCGGGCGA
>RCMY010000286.1_pt1 | contig 90615 bp, 77 predicted proteins | sample 2041341 | NCBI WGS metagenome assembly RCMY01 (sample SAMN09708234, study PRJNA481090) | Marine sediment metagenome, whole genome shotgun sequencing project. | reverse complement strand
GCTGCTGGTTGCAGGGGTTGATAAGCTGGCGGGTTGTCCCCGAGATGGCGTCGGTCCAGCTGCCACCGATATACATTTTATGTCTTGGCGTGCTCATAAACTCTCCATTTTTTTGCTGTAACTTAACCCGGATATCTCATCAGCCAAGGCGACTGCAGATGAGAGAAGCGGACCAATGAGTTATAGTTTTCTATGCTTATTGGTCCAGCGACGAAGTAGATGCGGTCGAATTGGTTGACCTCTGGTGAACATTTTGTCAGTCAGTACGCCGTTATAAAATTAACACCATATGATGTACTAACAATGAGTTAGTTGTTGACGAACGAAATGTTCATGAAAAATGCGGGTTAATCGTTGTCTGCCCCATGTACATGTTTGTAATATCCGGCGGTTGAGGGAGCGGCCAGGCTGTTGCCAAGGATCAGATCGGCAGCCTTTTCCGCCACCATCATTACCGGGGCGTAAATGTTGCCATTGGTAATAGCCGGAAAGACGGAGGCGTCGACCACCCGCAGGTTCTCTACTCCGTGCACCCTGAGGTCGGAATCGACCACGGCCATCTCGTCATAGCCCATCTTACAGGTGCAGCTTGGGTGGTAGGCGCTTTCTCCTTCGCGTGAAACAAAGTCGAGAATTTCTTCATCGGTCTGCGCCGCTGCCCCCGGTGACAGCTCTTCACCCCGCAGATTATCGAAGGCTGGCTGGGCAATAATATTTCGCGAACACTTAATGGCTTCCACCCACTCCCGCCGTTCCTGATCGGTGGACATGTAGTTGAAGAAGATTTCCGGGTAATCCGTGGCCTTGCTTGAGGTGATTTTAACGTGGCCACGCACATCAGTATTCATCGGACCAACGTGCAACTGAAAGCCATGTCCCTGGGCCGGTGCCGACCCGTCATAGCGGATGGCGATCGGTAAAAAATGGAATTGCAAATTGGGATAGGCGACTTTTTTGTTGCCGCGAATGAAACCGCCGGCTTCGAAATGATTGGTGGCCGCCGCTCCCTTGCGGTGAAACAGCCAATCAAAACCGATCTTCGGTTGATTGTACCATTTGAGTGCCGGGTACATGCTGACAGGCTTGGTGCAGGCATACTGAACATACAGTTCAAGATGGTCCTGCAGATTCTCGCCTACCCCAGGAAGGTCGTGGACCATATCAATACCGAGACTTTTCAGGTGTTCGCCGTTACCAATACCGGAGAGTTGCAACAGTTGAGGAGAATTAATCGCCCCGCCACAGGAAATGATTTCGCCGCCATAGGCTCGACAAGCCTTTTTCCCTCGGCTGTACTCTACACCGATGGCTTTTTTCCCCTCAAAGAGAATACGTGTTGCCATCGCTCTGGTTTGGACGGTGAGGTTTGAACGATTCTTGATCGGGTGAAGATAGGCACGGGCAGCACTTAAACGTCGACCGCGGTAGATGTTTTGGTCAAAGCGGCCGAATCCTTCCTGCTGAAAACCATTTACATCGTCGGTCTGCTTGTGACCGGCCTGCTCGGTTGCCTTGAAGAAAGCTTTGAAGAGCGGGTTGTCGCATTCGGCTGTGGTCAGAGAAAGAGGCCCATTCGAGCCGTGGTATTCGTCAGCACCCATGAGTCTGTTCTCCGCCTTTCTGAAATAGGGGAGGCAGTGGGCATAATTCCAGTTTTCCAGGCCCTTGTTGTGTCCCCACTTGTCGTAATCCATGGCGTTGCCGCGGATGTAAATCATTCCGTTGATACTGCTAGATCCGCCGAGTACCTTGCCGCGAGGCTGGGCTATGCGACGATTGTGCATCTGTGGCTCAGGAGCCGATTCATACAGCCAGTTGTAGGTCTTGTCGGTCAGCAGATAAGTCAGTGCCGCCGGCATGTGGATACGAAAATCCCACTTGTAGTCGGGTTTTCCCGCCTCAAGGACCAGTACTTTGGTTTTCGGGTTGGCACTGAGGCGGTTAGCCAGCACGCTGCCGGCGGACCCTCCGCCGATTACAATATAATCAAATGTCTGATCTTCCATGATTTGTTCTCCTTGTTATTTTCAATAATGTTTTACTATCTCTTGTTTGTCTTTATAACTGATTGATTATGCTCTATATAGTCGCGATACATTCAAACACAGGCACTATCCAGTCTCTGCTCCTTCCTCTACAGTGCTGGATTTTTCAGCAACGCAGCGCTGCAGCATGGCATAGTGCGTGCCAACAGAACTAAGCGCCTTGAGTGGTTCATTAGCCGCTATCTGGCGGGCGGTTTCACGCCAGTTGGCAACAGTTGGTTCCCGATAGTCCTTGTTGTCGTACAGAGCGTAATCGTGGGAGCTGAAGCCATGTTGCAAGGCCCGCATTATCCACTCGAAAATCGGATTTTTAGTCATCGTCGCCATCAAAATATTCAGCTCTCGATCTATCTCTCCCAACGACACCAAATCTGGTTCTGTCTGTCCCAGGCAGATCAAGAGCGTTTCTGCCTTAGCCACCAGTTGCTCTTTTTGGCTCGCAGTTCCTCGGGCAATGGCCAGAGTGGTGATAGTCCGATCGATACTCTCACGAAATTCGGAAATATGGGCCGGACCGATCTGTTGCTGTTTCAAAAAAAGAGACAGGGATTCACCAACGTTGGTCACATCGACTTGCCTAACGTAAGCGCCCCCCTTGGCACCCTTGCGAATCTCGATCAATCCTTTTTGCTTCAGGGCACGAATCGCCTCCCTGATGACCCCACGACCGGTTTGGAACTGGGCTTGTAATTCCCGCTCACTGGGCAGGCTCTCCCCAAGTCGAATTTGTTTGTTTAGAATGGCTGATTCGATTTGTAGAGCGATATCCTCACCGGCCCTACCGACACAAGCCGGAGTAAAGGAAAAAGGAGAAGTGTTTGTTTTTGTATTTTCACTCATAATGGTACTACCAAATAAAGAGAAGACGACGAAGAATTTCCCAATAATAAAAAATTCATTTTGTTGAAAAACACTCAACATACTGTAATATTGTTTTATTTGTTGAATTACAGAAAGTTTCAAGAAAGGCTGCTTGCTGTAATGGTAGGACCAAACTAGTTTACTTTGCTGGACCTGTCAACCCTTTCTCAAAAGAACTCAGGCTGCCCACGCCATAGCGGGATACCTGCAAACCTCCCATAGGGGCACCTTTGAGGCAAAGTTGAACATGCCAGGAAAAAAAACACAAAGGCTTGCTGGAAACTTTCTGAATCGTCGCCTTTGGCATATCAGCATCCCTTACGACTGTTGAATCATGCCGATATTGTATTTGATTGCCGACAATTGTTTTGGGCTCCTCCAACACCTTTTCTACAGCCAAACTGCTTTACCCTTTAATGACGCTAACTCAACAAAATATTACCCTCATCCCGAAAGCCTAGAGTCCATCAATCAAAGTAGACCTTGACTAATAGGTTTGCTAGATATAGTTTTGTGTAAAAATATTTAGTGTAAATGTATTTTGTGCAAACATTCTAAAGAGCAGGCGAAATACATGCTCTTGTTCTAGATTTAGTGCAAGAAAGTAGAACGGCGTAAAAGTGCGCCATGGAAAATAATATGGAAAAAATAGTTATTAAAAACCTGTACAAGGTCTTCGGTTCTGATCCTCAAAAGGGATTGTCTTTACTGAAAAAGGGAAAAAACAAAGAAGAAATTTACGAACAGACAGGCCTTACTGTTGGTGTCCAGGGGGCCAGTTTTGTAGTGAACAAAGGAGAAATCTTCGTTGTTATGGGCCTGTCCGGTTCAGGAAAATCAACCCTTGTACGTATGCTGAACAGACTTATTGAACCGACATCCGGAGAGGTGCTGGTGGATGGTGAAGATGTCCTCAAGATGAGCAAGGCTGAGCTGGTAAAATTCCGCAGAAGTAAAACCGGCATGGTTTTTCAGTCCTTTGCTCTTATGCCTCACCAGACAGTACTGGAGAATGCTGCATTTGGCCTCGAACTTGATGGTATGGATAAGAAAGACCGTGAGGAGCGAGCCACGGATGCCTTGAAACAGGTCGGACTTGAAGGCTGGGAAAAGGCATATCCAAATGAATTAAGTGGCGGTATGCAGCAGCGGGTCGGTTTGGCGCGTGGCCTCGCTGTTGATCCAGATATCCTCCTCATGGATGAGGCATTTTCGGCGCTTGATCCTCTTATCAGGACAGAGATGCAGGATGAACTGCTGAAACTCCAGGATCGGCATGAGCGCACTATCATTTTTATCTCCCATGATCTAGACGAAGCATTACGAATCGGTGACCGTATTGCCATAATGGAGGGTGGCCGAGTTGTTCAGGTGGGTACTCCGGAAGAGATTCTACAGAACCCTGCTGACGATTATGTCCGGGCCTTTTTCCGGGGCGTGGATCCAACCGGTGTTATTTCCGCCGGGGACATTGTGCGAGACTCCCACCCCACCGTAATCTGGCACACTGAAAGAGGCAGCCTGCGAGCGACGCTTGAAATGCTCAATAATAAAGATACTGAATTTGCATATGTCCTTGACTCCGAACGTCGTTTTTATGGTGTAGTCTCCACAGACTCTCTTCGAGATGCCATCGACAAAGGAAACGGTAATGCTAAGATTGAGCATGCTTTTCTGGGAAAAGCAGAATCAGTTCAGGAAACTGAGAGTCTCCAGGATATCCTGCCGTTGGTAGCCTCACATACCTGGCCTATTCCAGTAGTGAACTCAGAAAATGTATATCGCGGTGTTGTCTCTAAAAACCGCTTCCTTCGCACCTTGCATCGTGCCGAGAATGGGACACATTTCGAGCAACCAGCTGCCTAGAATACTATCTTAAGGAGTTTTGTATAATGTTCAGTTTTGATGAAAGTGTTATTCCCTTGGATGTTTGGATCACCAGTTTCGTTGACTGGTTGGTCGAAGGCTATCGGTGGTTTTTCCAGATAATCAAGTGGCCGGTAGATGTCACCCTGTCCGGAGTGTCAGACGGTCTCCAGGCAGTCCCTCCCCTCCTTGTTATTCTGCTGTTTGGCATTATTGCCTGGCGGGTTTCAGGATTTAAGCTTGCCGGTTTTACGGTCGGTTCGTTGGTTTTGATAGGTCTGCTTGGGTTTTGGCCAGAAACTATGATAACCCTCTCCATGGTCTTTTCTTCGGTTGTATTCTGCACAGTTGTTGGGGTGCCATTTGGCATATGGGCTGGTCGCAGTGATCGTTTTAATGACATTCTACGGCCGGTTTTGGACGCGATGCAGACAACTCCTGCCTTTGTCTATCTGGTACCAATTGTCATGCTCTTTTCCATTGGCAACACAGCCGGCGTTCTGGCTACCATTGTCTTTGCCTTGCCACCAATCGTCAGATTGACGAGTCTCGGTATCAGGCAGGTGCATCCTGAGTTGGTCGAGGCAGCCCTGGCCTTTGGGGCAACAAGCCGGCAGGTTTTATTTAAGGTCCAGATACCTCTGGCTCTGCCGACCATCATGGCGGGCCTGAATCAGACCATTATGATGGCACTTTCGATGGTTGTGATCGCCGCACTCATTGGCGCAGGTGGCCTCGGGGCTCCTGTTGTTCTCGGTTTGAATACACTTGATATTGGTCTGGCCACTGTTGGCGGCCTGGCTATTGTTTTATTGGCAATCATTTTAGATAGAATTACCCAATCAATGGGAACAAAGAAAAAAAACTAAGGAAGAAAATTGATGATTAAAAAAGTGATAATTGGTGCAGCCTTAGCTGCAATGACCTTTACCGGAGCAGTAACTACTTTTGCTGATAATAGTTTACCTGGGAAAGGAATAACAGTCAAACCTGCACGGGCAACATGGAACACCGGATTTTTTCTGGAAGCACTTGTGCGACGAGGTCTTGAGACACTTGGGTATAAAGCGGAAAAACCCAAAACTCTGACGAATCCGATCTTTTACAAAACACTTACTCTCGGTGATGTTGATTACTGGACCAATGGTTGGTTCCCAATGCATAATGATCAAATGCCGAAAAATTTCGATGACAAGGCTGAAAAGATTGGTTACGTAGTCAAAGCGGGTGGTTTGCAGGGTTATCTGGTGTCTAAAAAAGAGGCAGATAAGTATCACATCACTTCCCTTGATGATTTTAAACGTGATGAGGTGAAGAAAGCATTTGATACCAATGGTGATGGCAAAGCTGATCTAACAGCCTGCCCTCCAGGCTGGGGCTGTGAAAAGGTTATTTCCCATCATATGGATGTGTACAACCTAAAAGACGATATCAATCCGATAACAGCCTCATATGAAGCTGGAATGGCCTCAGCATTAGCTGGTTATAAAAATGGTGAACCCATATTCTTCTATACCTGGTCGCCAAACTGGACCATTTTTAAAATGAAGCCGGGAAAGGATGTCGTATGGATCAACGTTCCTAAAATCATGCCGACAACGGCGCAAAGTAAAGCTATTGATCGGATGACGGTAAGTGGAATTGAAGGTGCTGTTTCAGATCCTATAAAGCTTGGTTTTATTGTCGCAGATATTCGGATAGTTGCCAATAAAAAATTCCTTAAGAAGAATCCCGCAGCAAAGAAATTTTTTGAGTTATTCACTCTACCGCTTGGAGATATCAACGAACAAAACACTCGGATGAACGAGGGTGAGAAGAGTGAGAAGGATATTCAAGGTCACGTAGATGAGTGGATTGCCAAAAACCAGGATAAATGGAATGGCTGGCTTACTGAAGCACGTAACGCTGTTAAATAGTGCCTGAAAGAAAACCGAAAAGCGTCATTAAATCAAAGTGATGCAATTATAACCCACAATCGAAGATAATCGGAGCGACAATAACACCGGATGTTGGTTAATGATGTAACGTGTTGATTATTATGGTATATTCATTTCAGAAAATCATTCAATTTGACTTCTGAATGGATAAAGCGACCGGAAACGCAAAATCTTCGTCGGGTGAAAATATAATGCGTAGAATAATCGAGCCACAAATGAAATTGGGCGAACAGGCTATCGCCGATATAAAGCTGGATCCTAAATCACGCGATGATATCCCGCAAATCCTTCGTGGACTCCAACATATCTACACCACAGCTGAACTGCGAGAGCCGATATTTACCATTTTGGAAGAGGTTTTGCCTGAGCGTCAAATTGATGGAAAGACCGTCAAGGCCGACCCCAACAACGGTCGTCCCGGGATGACTCAATGGCAGATTCTGGTGCTGGGAGTTCTCAGATTGGGGCTCAACGCCGATTATGACCGTATTCATGAATTGGCCAACGAACATAAGACCCTTCGGAAGATGCTTGGTCACAGTGGTTGGGCTGACGATAAATATTATAATCTGCAGACCCTCAAAGATAATCTGAGGCTGTTTACGCCGGAAATCCTGGATCGACTCAACCGGGTAGTAGTCCAAGCGGGACACACAGTATTAAAAAAAAATTGGAAGATGGCACCATAGGGCGTTGTGATTCCTTTGTGGTGGAGACTGACGTGCATTTCCCCACAGATATTAACTTGCTGTTGGACGCCATTCGCAAGGTCATCGAAATCAGTGCTGAACTGTCCAGAGCCAACAATTTACCGGGATGGCGGCAATACCGTTACCATCAGCGTTTACTCAAAAGGCAGTACCGCATAGTTCAGCGGCTCAAGCATTCCACTTCCAAAAGTGAAAGCAAACGGAAGCAGAAGGAACTGGAGATTCAGTATGCCCATCGTATCTACCTGGACTTGGCGGAGGGGTATCTGACACGAGCCGACCAAACCCGCCGACAGATCAGCCCGCAGGTTCCTCTTTTGATGATCCAGCTCATCGAATTGAATAGGTTCATGCAACATGGCCGTAGGCAGATAGACCAGATTGACCGTCGGGTGCTCCAAGGCAAACGTATTCCCCACGATGAGAAAGTGTTTTCTCTGTTCCAACCGCATACCGAGTGGATCAGCAAGGGGAAAGCCGGCGTTCCGGTGGAATTGGGACTGCGGGTGTGTGTTATGGAAGACCGAGATCGCTTCATTCTGCATCACCGAGTGATGGTAAAGAGCACTGATGAGCAGGTGGCCTTTGCCATGGTGGGTGAAACCAAACAAAAATTTTCCACGTTACGTGCGGTCAGCATGGATAAAGGTTTTCACAGTCCAGCCAATCAGGAAGTATTGAAATCGCGTCTCGATTGTGTAGTGTTGCCCAAAAAGGGAAGGCTTTCGCAAGCCGACAAAGTCAGAGAAAGTGATCCTGAATTTGTCAGTCTGCGCAAACAACACTCGGCGGTGGAATCGGCAATCAACGCCCTGGAGGTCCATGGATTAGACAAATGCCCGGATCACGGCCTCAACGGATTTAAGCGTTACGTCGCCATGGCTGTGGTGGCACGTAACATACAACGGCTGGGTGCGGTATTGCGTCAGCAGGAGCAAGAGGCTACTGAACGAAAACGCGGATCTTATAAGAGAGCTGCCTAAAGAAATCCGGCTGATGAGGCTGTAAAATCCATGGGGCAGCTGCGCTCGGATAACGCAATATATTAGAATTATTTCTATTTGGTAATGTATTTAAACGCAAAAGTGCTGTCGGAAGGAAAAAATCCGATTTAACTGTGTCTGCGCTGATACGAATTTCTGGAAATTTGGGGTTCTCTGTCAGGCACTAAATAGTCTTTCCTGCCTGCAATAGCTTAACAACAACCCGGAGACACCCTGCGTGTGCTCCGGGTTGTTGTTTCTTTCACAATAACATCGGGGTTTAGCAAAAACGTATGGAACAGCTTATAAAAGAAAGAGTACAAAGCTGAGAGTTATGGAGCCCCTTCAGGAGGGAATGATGGATGAAAGAAACGAGCAAATAACTGTTGTCACTAAAAAATTACGGATCATTTTAAAAGGCGTGCAGGCGCACTCTAAAAATGTTGAAAAAACATGTGGATTAAGCAGTGCCAAACTCTGGATGCTGCGTGAAGTCGATGGTACCCCGGGAATTAAAGTGTCGAAGCTGGCTGCCGCTCTTTCCATCCATCCTTCAACCTGTAGTAATATGTTGGACAAACTCGAAAAAAAGCAGCTTGTCTATCGTGACCGCAGCAAAACAGATCAACGGAGCGTTCATCTTTACGTCACCGAAGAAGGACGCAAATTCCTGGTAAACAATGCACCCAAACCAACCCAGGGTAAGCTGAGCAACGCTTTGGCGCAACTCTCTTCCACTCAACTTACCAAGCTTGAAAGCGGGCTCGACGCTCTCGTTCAGGCTCTGCTTATCAGCAATGATCAAGCTGGCCAGACTCCCCCCGTCATTGGAGAGTTACCTTCTTCCTGATGCTCTTTATTTCTGTGCTTTTATCTGAAGAACCCAAAGATCGCCTGCAACCCATCGCTCTCTCTCTTTACGCAGTTTGGTCTTTTTCTCTTTTAACACCATCCAGCCAGTAGCAACCGCAATGCTCTGTATATAGTCGAGGGAATACGCAAATCTGCCGGTCTTTTGTAGCTGATATCCTGTCGAATCAAGAGATTCTGTAGAAAAACAGAAGAGCGCCCCTGGTCGGGCAACAGCACACAGGGCTGTGAAGATATCGCCCAGCGCACCGACATAGATAAACACATCGGTGGCGAGAAAAAAATCATAGGTTGCAGTGGTTGTCTGCAAATAATGGATGATACTGTCTCGATACAGACCATTGTAACAATCCTTCCCTGCTGCCTGCAAAAGCATGTTCCTGGAAAGGTCTACTCCGTCAAGAACAGTTACATTTTCCTTAAAGACAATACCGCTGAGCCCTGTTCCACAGCCGAGATCGAGACCATGGTCGTACTCATCCTTTACACCCTTTAGATGAGTACACCTCTTAAAACAAGCATACAACTGCCGGGGATTGTTGTATCCCAGTCCATCGACCAGACTTTTCTCAAAGCCCTCAGCAAATGCATCGAAAAAATGCCGGACATAGGAATCGGGAGCGTGGTCGAGCGGTGTGCCGAGAAGAGATGCGAGCATATAGTGTGCAGAATCGTCTTCCGGCCGCAAAGTCAGTACCTGTCGATAGCAGACTTCCGCCTGCTGAATATCACCACTACGATGATAGAGATAGGCCAGATTGTTGAGCGCCGGCAGATATTCGGAATCAAGCGCCAGGACCCGTTGGTAACAGGAAATTGCCTGCTCATCAGCATAGGTGTCACGATAACAGCCGGCAAGATTGTAGCAACAGTCGGTATTGTCCGGCATAGCCTCCAGAAGCTGACGGTATGTGGCAATTGCAGCCAGAGTGTCACCGGTTTTCTTCTGACTAAGAGCCAGATTAAAAAGGGTATCACTATCTTCAGGCTGAAAAGTCAGGGCCAAGGAAAATTCACGCAGGGCGCCGGTGAAATCCTCAAGACTATAGTAGACCAGGCCGAGGTTATAGCGAAGCATGGCCACTTCCGGAAAATACGCAAGCAACAGCAGGTATTTTTCCATGGCACGAGCAAGACGCCCTTCTGTTTGGGCATTGCATGCCTCGGTGAAGAGACGGTTCAGCTCTTGGTCAGAATGACTCGTTGGGGAGATGGACATTTTTTACCGGTCCTTTTGCTGAAAAATTTTCGCAGTTCATAAGGCCGGATTCACTCAAATCACCCGCCCCAGGAATTTCCGGTACCCTACATCTTTTTCCCCGGAATAGGTTGAATATTATCAGCCTCGTCAAGAGCCACTACGCTGATGTCTCCTATTGTCTCAAAAAAATCGATTGGCGGTGCCTCAGCCACACAAACACCGAATAACGGTGGAAGACCAGCTGCATTGAGCTCAAATGCCTTTGGTATATTGACTGCAAATTGAAGGTGTAATAGTTTTATGGAGCTCGTGGATTGAGTCAGGTTTTCCGTGAATTGCATTCTCAAAGAGATGCACTACTTCGGCTAGAGTTGCATCCACCTGTGTCTCTGTTTCAACGCGACTCAAATCTATAAAAAAGCTTGAGAAGCTATTGGGGATATCAGCTATAATATCAGTATTTAAAAAATTAATACCATTGTAGACGCTGTGGTAGTTCCCTTTTGATTTTTCAATAACAAGAGAAATCTGGTTCAGGTTTGTAATAGATGACCTTTTTTCACACGACTGCATGCAGGCGAAATCGACTCTATTTTTTTCACATCCAATAACCTGATGGAACAAACATTGTCGACTCGTCATCAATAATATCGGATGATATATACTATAATACACGTTGAAATTATCAGGTCGCTGCATAGATTTTATCTGAGACCTGTTGAGTTCATTTGAAATAAATGCCCCAAAACAATTAAATTTTTCCTTTAAACACAATAGGCTATAGGAATTAACAATATTGAGATACGGACCCGCAATCCATGGGATCTCACGTTTGTGGGCTTCGTAGGCTATCCCCGTATTATTAGTCACAATGCGTTGTGGTTGAACCCGGTGAAGGAACTCTACCGCAGCATTATAATCTTCCCCGATCAAGATTGAAGGAAACCAGGGCGCAAGATGCGTATTCCCTTGAAAGAGTTCTATATATTCAGCTGTTGTACAATGGAGGCAACCGGGAAGTTGAAAATATACGTCAGCGTCAGTTCCATCGCAGATGCGCACATCTTTGCGCGATGAAATTAAAACTGAAAGACCTGGTCGGATGTTTTCATGAGAGCGTTTTTTTAGCTTAACAACAGCCTGTGGTGCAATGAGGCTTTTGGAACCATTGAGTCTAAACAGAAAATCTTTTTTAAGTGCATTGAGTTCATGAAAAGGCAAGAACAGATCGTCTTGAAAAAGATCGACTGCAAGATGATCAATATAATATTCAGAATCGTGTTTGGTTTGTAGATAACGTGATAAACTCTCATAGTCCAGTGAGCCACTCTTTTTCCTTGCGGTGCATTTCGTTGAATGAGGTGCACAAGGGCCGGTCTTTTTATGATCATCGTTGCATTCGCTTCTCTCTGCTGCGACTCTCTCAAGATGCGTTACTGAATAAACGACAAAAAACGAGTCAGGAGTCTGTACAGAAACTTTCAGCGGAGTACCTGCCGCTCCTGTTATAGTAATACTTACAGGAGCTTTTTTAATACTTAACCGTGCTATTTTACTTGTAACATCATTAATAATAGCTGTTTTTTCAGCATAGAGTTCCTGCTTAGCACGTTGAATATGTTGTTTTGATGGCAAACCATATTTTTCAGATAAATGTAACGCTGAATTGTCCCTGGGATTATCAATAAACATCCATTTATTGATATCTCCCTCTAAATAGGAGTTTGAAAATCCCCGATTAAAAACTTTATGGAGTACGCTGTTATCATTATCAATTCGATTATAGTCCTGAAATTCTATAAGTTGCTTTCTCCAGGCATCAACTACCGCGTATACATAATGAAACTTTTTTATTCTTCCTTCTATTTTTAAAGAGTCAACACCTGCGTCGACTAATTCTCCCAGCAAAGAAAAGGCTGAATTATCTTTCAAATTGAGAGGATGATTTGCACCTTCAGGCGGAGTTATATACTGATCCCTGCATGGCTGGCTACACCTGCCCCGGTTACCGGAGTTTCCACCATGCACTGAACTTAAATAACAAATACCAGAAAAGGAAATACAATGCGAACCATGGACAAACACTTCGGTTAAGATATCATTCCCATGTGCAACCAAAGATAACTCTTTGATTTCACGTACACTTAACTCTCTTGAGAGATTTACTCTGGTCACAGAGAGTTGGTTCAAGAAGAGTATCTGGCCTGTATTGTGCGTTGTAAGTTGGGTAGATGCGTGAATTTCAAGATCTTTGAACTTTTCACACAGCAGGTAAAACAGGCCTAGATCCTGAACAATTATCCCGTCGATCCGAGTGTTTACCAGTTTATTCAAGAGACCGATAATGGCTGGAATTTCACTTTCAACTATAATGATATTCAGAGTAAGAAAAACCTCACAACCATTGTTATGAGCAAGCCTCAAAATGCCGTTCAGATCATCAATTGTGATATTTTTTGCCCGATCTCTGGCATTAAACCTATTCAGACCACAGTATATTGCATCTGCACCTGCTGCAATTGCAGCCTTTATGGAATCCACATCTCCACCTGGTGCTAATAATTCAATTTTTCTATTCATACTTACAAAAACAATTCAACCTCTGTTTTTTAGTAAACATTTATATTATGGTGCACAATCCCAGGCTAACTTGTCGAAAACATAGAGCCATTGTTTGTCAAATTTCACCTCAATTGAGATATTTGCATTGGTGATGGGATGAACGAAATCAAGTTTTTTAGCGATTAACATTAAGCGTTTGAAACCAAAATATTCTCTGAAAAATGGGTTTTGCTTATTATCACCGTAGTTAATATCTCCAATGACAGGGTGACGTAAGTGAGCTAAATGCCGTCTGATTTGATGTCGGCGGCCTGTGCTGGGTCGCAATTTTATCAGCGAATAGCGAACACTGTCAAATTTCCCCAATGAAATGGGCAGCGATGCGGTTAAGACGGACTCGTAAGCGGTTTGAGCCTGTTGTGGTTCTTTGTGGCGACTGACATTCTTATCACCTAGCTTATCGAGCTTTTCTTTGAGTGGATAATCAATGGTCTCATTGCCTAACAAATGTCCACGGGTTAATGCATAGTATGTTTTCTGGATGGTTTTATCGGTGAAAATTTGGCCCATTAATCGTGCGATTTCAGCACTTAACGCAAAGAGTAACACCCCGGATGTCGGCCTGTCTAATCTATGTACTGGATATACATATTGACCAATTTGATCTCTAATAAGTTGCAAAGCGAAATATATCTCATCTTTATCCATATAACTTCTATGAACAAAGAGCCCTGCGGGTTTATTAACAGCTACTAAGTATTCATCTTGATATATTATTTCTAATTTGGGCTTCACCTTAACAGTTATACCAAGCTCATCAGTCCTCTCTCTTCTGTTAAAATCTGGCATCATTTTTATTCATAACGACCGAGATATGTCGCTTACCAAAAGGTTGGATACAACTTTTTGGCAGTGAAATAATTTTGAAATTAGTGTGTAGCAGATACATCCTGACAATCCTGGTTGTCCTTATAGCTGACTTGCTGTGACATGTATGGATAGTAAGTCTGATCATCCTTCAAAAGAGTGGCCGTACGCAGACATGACTGTAACGATCTATAAATGTTTAGAATATTGATCCTTGCAAAACAAACCGGGTAACTGTTAGCATGCCTATAATTCCAATTGCCACAATTAAAACTACCAATAATTTCCGCCACAGTTCCACAGTATTACCCTTGTCCTATAAGCAAAATCTCAAATTTTTGTTTACAATAAATCTGTTAGTATTACAAACCATTATAGCCTGGTCGTATAGGTTTTGCGATTGGCTTTTATAAGCAGAAGAGAAAGGGGCTAAAAAGCAAGACCACTTATGACCACATACATCCATATGGTGAAATTTTTTCTTGGCTCCTGGTCGATATGTAGTAATCATGATAATGTGGCAATAAAACTTGTAACAAACACGGAGATTAGAACATGTTTATGACCGCCAACAGAATAAAAATCGACGGCAAGCCACTGTTAAAGCTCAACATTCATGAATATGATACAAATGACATTCCATTTTTAGACAGTCTTGGAATTGACCAACTCGAAAGCGACTCACCTAATTGGAGATATATACATATTCACAGTCAGGAAGATTTTCTCAGCACCCGTTCTGCAATCCTTGAACGATACAAGGTTCTCAAAGAAAAAGGTCCGAAGATCTTCCTTGAAGTGAAATAGAAAAAAGATTTCCTTTCACCTCTTTTTCACGTTGGTATTGCTCTTTATATGTAGTTGTTCTTATCCTACCTCACAACCTGGATAATCCCAGCACCTTTTCTTCCAGGACCGCGGTCAGCTTTTTCCTCCCACCTGCACCATGCTCTGCTAAGTAGTCTTTTCCATACTCCGGCGTCGTGCAGGAGATACTAACGGTCTCAATTTTCACCTCATGATGAAGAAATGAAAAACACTCCTTCACAATCGATTTTGCTGCACCGGCCTTTCATGTTTTATTTATGCGCTCGTGCAGTTACCTATATGGCATTCCAGATGCTTGGAGTTGCCGTGGGCTGGCAAATTTATGCAATTACCGGCAGTGCCATGTATCTTGGTTTTGTCGGCCTTGCAGGGTTTTTACCGATGTTTCTTTTAACCCTCGTCGTTGGTCAGGTTGCCGATCGATATGATCGGCGAAACATAGCTCGCATCTGCCAGGTTATCGAAGGGATTGCTGCTGTTTTTTTGGCCCTGGCAAGTTTTTCCGGCTGGCAAAGCAAAGAGAGCATTCTTTTGATTGTCTTTATTATCGGGGCTGCTCGCGCCTTTGAAGGACCAACTCTGCATGCATTGCTGCCGAGACTGGTCCCAGTCAATATCTTTCCCCAGGCGGCAGCCTGGTCAGCATCTGCCATGCAGACAGCTACAATTATCGGTCCGGCCGTGGGTGGTTTTTTATATACTGCGGGACCAACAGTCGTATATATGCTGACAGGAACAGCTTTCCTGTCAGCCGGCCTTTTTATGTCCTTAATCAGGATAGAACGCCAGCCATTGAGGCATGAGCCGGTCACTCTCAAATCCGTATTTGCAGGTATTTCCTTTATTCGGAGTCGCAGGGATATTCTGGGCGCAATTTCCCTGGATCTCTTTGCTGTCCTGCTCGGCGGGGCAACGGCCTTACTGCCGATATATGCCCGGGATATTCTGGTAACAGGCCCTTGGGGGCTGGGGCTTTTGCGTTCTGCCCCCGCTGTTGGCGCCCTGACGATGTCGGTATTCCTTGCCCGTCGCCCTCTTCGCCACCGCGTCGGCAAAACCATGTTTCGGGCGGTTGCTGTGTTCGGTGCTGCAACAATTCTCTTTGCCGTTTCCACCTCGTTTCTGCTCTCTTTTGCAATGCTCGTTATACTGGGAGCATCTGATGTCATCAGCGTTGTCATTCGGCAATCGCTGGTGCAGCTCAGAACTCCCGATGAGATGCGGGGAAGGGTTAGCGCCGTAAACTCCATGTTCATTGGAACATCGAACCAGCTGGGTGAATTCGAATCAGGTGTGACCGCAGCCCTATTCGGTACAGTTCCTGCGGTCCTGATAGGAGGCATCGGAACGATTATCGTGGTGATAACCTGGATGCGGATTTTCCCACAGTTAGCGGCAGTCGACACCCTCGATAAATGAACAATAATGGAATGTAAGTGTACGAAGAGGCTTTTTGCTACGAAGCCATCCATCATTCCCCAGAGAAAATTATTTTGGAATTATCAATGACAGTCATCTTGATTTTGCAGAAGAGAACCAAGGCATCGGCAAAGTCATTTTTTATTTTCGCTTTTGTACGTAAAATAGTTTGTTTACAGTGGTGATCAAAATGATAACAATTAGAAATGAAAGTTGCGATGTTCAAGGAAATTGCACATCTCTAGTAGAAATCAACAAATCACTCATCTGTAAATTTGAGCATAATTCGTCAGAAGGACCTGCGGAATGTCTGAAAAAAGCAGCACATGCTATGGAACTTAACCAATGGGCCGAATTTGAGATAATGAATGATTCTAAAGGTGGATAATTGATGTAAACAGGTTTGAATGAACATGCTATGTATTAACAACACATCTAATTATCGACAATGAGCTGAGGAATTAAATGGAACGAAAGGTAGGATGCGGAAAAGATGCTTTCAATATGTTGGGCGGAGTTGAAGGAGTTCGAGCCCTGGCCAACTGCTTTTACGATATAATGGATAATCTCCCTGAAGCTCAAAAAATACGAGCTATGCATCCGAAAAACTTGGGGCCAACACGTGAGAACCTTACTCTTTTCATTTGTGGTTGGCTCGGCGGCCCATCACTCTACAAAGAAAAGCATGGTTCTATTAATCTTACGAGCCACCATGCCCTCCTCCCCATAAATATTGCCGAGAAAGAGATGTGGCTCACATGCATGGAACAAGCTCTCGACAAACAGCCTATAGAAAATGATCTGAAAATATTCTTATTAAAACGTTTTCGAGTCCCAGCTGAAAAAATTTGTGCATGGTGCCAAAAGCAGATTTTACAATCTGCTCATTTAGGCAGCCGCATACAATTATAATTTTCAAACGATCTGTAGGTATATTTTCAATACACCCTTATTTTTCTTAAGGCCGATGGTCAGCACAATCCTGCCCATTTCGGTATGCGGCACACCAAGACCTTCGAGGATATCTTTGATGGAGGCCCTGCGGGATAATGGATAGACGATGGTCTTGTCGTGGTCTGGAGCTCTGCGCAGCAGATCTGCCGTGTCACCGTGCAAGGTGAGTAAAATATGGGCACCGGGAGCGGGCTCTTTGAGCGGATTTCTCTTGATCATGTCATCTTACTCATGCCCTGGCTTTCGACTTTTGGATTATGTACTCTTCGAGGCCGGTGCAGACAGCCACCACGCCGGCGTTTTTTTACCAGTACGTTGCGTCTTCAATCTGAATCCTCCAGTGTCGAGAGATCACCTTCGGGCAGGCCTAACTCGCGTGCCTTCAGCAGGCGCCGCATGATCTTGCCGGCTTTGTTCTTGGGAAGGTTCTGGTTAAAATTAATTTCCCTGGGTGCCACTGCCGAGCCGAGTTTTTTCCGGACAAAACCGATAAGTTCCAAACACAATTTGTCGCTGGGAGTGTTGCCCGACTTGAGGGTGACGAACGCTTTGACGATTTCTCCGACGAGTGGATCCGGCTTGCCGATGACTCCGGCTTCGGCAACTGCCGGATGCTCCATGAGCGTGCTTTCAACTTCGAAAGGACCCACCATGTGACCTGAGGTTTTGATAATGTCATCGGCGCGGCCGACGAACCAGAAATATCCGTCATCGTCACGTTTGGCCAAGTCCCCCGTCAGATACCAGCCGCCAACAAAACACTTGCGATAGCGCTCCTCGTCATGCAGATAGCCGCGAAACATGGACGGCCAGCCCGGCCGGAGTGCCAGCTCTCCCTGTACGTTTGCCTCATCGAGCACTTTGACGGTGTGCCGATCAACGCGCTCGACAATGGCAGCCTCAATGCCCGGAAGCGGTCGTCCCATGGAACCGGGGTGGATTTCCATGGCCGGAAAATTGGCGATCATGATGCCGCCGGTCTCAGTCTGCCACCAGTTGTCATGGATAGGCAGACCCATGGCCTTTTGCCCCCAGATCACCGCCTCTGGGTTGAGTGGTTCTCCAACGCTGTGAATGATGCGCAGATGACGCAAATCGCAGGTTTTGGCCGGATCGATACCCAGGCGCATGAACCTGCGGATGGCCGTGGGCGCCGTGTACCAGATGCTTATTTTCTGAGACGCCAGAATGTCACACCAATGCATGGCGTCGAATTCATCTTCATCGACGATATTGGTGATCCCGTGCAGAAGCGGGGAAAGAATACCATAAGAAGTTCCGGTCACCCACCCGGGGTCGGCGGTACACCAGAAAATGTCATCTGGATGAAAATCCAGGACATATTTGCCTGTCATATAGTGGGTGAGAGCGGCGCTGTGTGCATGAAGTGCACCTTTGGGCAGTCCGGTGGTACCGCTGGTAAAGTGCAGCAGGGCAATATCTTCAGGGTCGGTCGGTGGAATGATATAATTGTCGGAAGAGTTGGCCATCAATTTGGGCAACGACATGAGCTTGTTGCCCCTATGGTCTTTGGCATCTGCCAAAAGGACATATTGCAGGTTAGGAAGTTCAGCCATCAACTGATGCACTTTCTGCTGATAGTAACGTTCGGTGGTCAGAAGAATTTTGGCGTCACTCCTGTTCAGCCGTTGAAAAATGGGCTCCGGCCCGAAGGCGGAAAAAAGGGGGCAAAAGATGCTCCTGTTTTTGAGAACCCCCAACGCAGCAAAATACAATTCGGGGATTCGGCCTGTAAGAGCGCAGACCGTATCCGCCTTGCCGATGCCGAGGTCTTTGAGGATGTTGGCGAAGCGGTTGCTCTGTGCCTTGAGCTCGCCATAGGTGAAAACACGGGATATGCCGTTGCTGCCAAGCCATTGAAGAGCCACGTGGTCGTGGAGCAACCCATCAGCATGACGGTCAACTGCTTCATGGGCGATATTGAACCCTCTGCCCTCGGGAAGCCCCTGCATTTCTAGACGAATGGCATCCCAGGAAAACGTGGCTACCGTGTTGGCATAATGTAGAAGATTTGGCGTTAATGCAAAAGATTCCGGATGTTTTTTAATCGAGGTCCAAAGCATGTCCACACCTCTCTGCTCTGCTTCGTACTTTAGAAATTAGTTTATATTCAAAAAAATTTCGTGAAGGTACTTATCCCGCTCTATAGTTTGATCCGAAAACGTTATGCTGCGAAAACAATATGAATTATACTGATACTGTCAATTTAATTTACTGAAACCAATTCTATGCTAAATCTCCCTACCAGCACTGGGATGATGTGGATGAGACTGACGCCGAGAAGATGCTTGCTTTATTTCAAGCTGGTTAGTCGAGACGTGAACCAATAAAGACAGACACTGAGAAAAAAATGAGCCATCAACACGTCAACGCCCTGCTGCGAACTATCGAGGCTGATTGCCGAACTACCAGTAGATACACGGGAATACAAGCTTTTAAGCCCACGGTTATGCAGGCAATAGCCAGCGTACCGCGGGAAGAATTCGTGCCGGATCATTTGAAACCATGGGCGTATGATAACAACCCCTTGCCCATCGGTGACGGTCAGACAATTTCCCAACCTTATATTGTTGCACTGATGACTGACCTGCTTTGCCCAAACAAGGACCATGTTATCCTGGAAGTAGGAACTGGATCAGGATACCAGGCAGCAGTGCTTTCACAACTGGTGAGTAAAGTCTATAGTATTGAAATCGTTCCTTTCCTGGCACGAAAAGCGGAACAGCTTCTTCAAAAACTCCACTACGATAATATCGAAATACGTCAGGGAGATGCTTCCTTGGGCTGGTCGGAACGTGCCCCTTTTGACGGGATCATCGTCACGGCCGCCGCAGACCATATACCACCCGCTCTGCAGGAACAGCTCAGGCCCGGCGGCAGACTTGTAATCCCGATTGGCCACCCACATATGTCCCAGGAACTTGTACTGGTTGAAAAAGATGCTCAAGGTAGATTCACCCAAAGAGATATACTGCCCGTTGCCTTTGTTCCTTTTACCGGCAAATTGAATGCTGAAGGAAACAGGGAGTAAGCAGCGCGGCGACCAAACCTTGTTGCACCTGCGGCATGGCCTTCGTTTGTATCAATTGTCTTGTAAACGCACTATGGTCGCCCCCCAGCTGCCGGAGTGCAGCTCAGCCTGCCGGAAATCAGCGACAAGAGGGTTACGCGCCAGAAGAGCATGTACTGAACGCCGTATGTTGCCTATCCCTTTGCCGTGGATGATTTTCACCTCCATTATCCCTTTTTTTTGACACTCTTCCAGATAATCCGGTATAAGCGTCTTCAGATCTTTTGGAGAAAAAGGGTGAAGATCTAAAATGCCGTCTATTTCTATGGCAACGGGATCGTTTTCATTGAAGTTGTCTTCACTCATAGTTTACATCCAGCATCTGTAGCGCAACAGCCGCGGCCTTCTCGGAGGCACCACTCTCGCCAAGTTTATCTCTTACCTCCTTGAGCGCCTGTTTCAGCTGCTTTTTTCTGGCGGGTAGTGTGCTGATTGCTGATAATTCAGTGGCAATTCTTGTTGCTGTTACCTCATGCTGGAGAAGTTCCGGCACCGCAGCATATCCAGCAATGAGGTTTACCAGAGAAAAGAAATCAACTTTAACGAGGAGTTTACCTATGCGGTAAGTAAGTGGTGCCAGCTTATAAACTACAACCATAGGAACTTCGAGGATAGCCAGTTCCAAGGTAACAGTTCCCGAAGCGGTAACTACCGCATCACATGCAGCCATCATATCATAGCGGTCTTCCTCGATAATTCGTATATCGAGGGATTGTTGATAGCGGCCAAGTCCGGCTGCAGCAAATTCTTGTATATCTATAGTCGAGGCTTTGGGAACAAAAAAAACGATTTTTTCAGCAACTTTTTCCTGTAAATACTCTGCCGCGCAGAAAAAAATGGGCAGAAGAGAAGATACTTCTCGTTTCCTGCTGCCGGGAAAAAGTCCGATACATCGAGTACCTTGTGGGATATTATGCCGCTGCAAAAACTGATCGCTGGTCGTAGTCGTCTTGACCGTATCAAGCAAGGGATGACCAACATACGTTGCCTCAACGCCTCGCTGACGATAAAACTCTTCCTCAAAGGGTAAAATGACGCCCATCCTATCCACCCTGGCCTTGATCGTCTTGACCCGACCTGAACGCCAGGCCCATAATTGGGGACTGATATAATAGAAGATCGGGATACCGAGCTTTTTGGCCTTTTTAGCCAGCAGCAGATTAAAATCGGGCAGATCTATGAGAATAAGAAGATCTGGAGGGTCTTCAGCTAATCTACGTCTTAAAGCCCGTTGGGCAAGCCAGATATCCTTTAAATGAGAAAATACTTCGCAGACTCCGACGACCGAAACCTTTGCCGCGTCATAGAGTATTTCTACACCGAGCGCGGCTAGTTCCGTTCCACCCATGCCGCAAAATTGCAGTCCAGGTTGTTTTAATTGTAAGGCTTTGACCAGGTTTGCCCCATGAAGATCACCAGAAGCTTCACCGGTGACGATCATGATTTTGCAGTTCATGCTTTGTTTTTCGGGAGAAAATTCTTGAACAAATCGAGTTTCTGATGCTCTTTAATTTGAGCCATAACCTGCAAAGCGACGGCAAGCGCCCGCCGTCCCTCAAACCCAGAGACCACTGGTTTGGTTCTTTCCCGGACATGCTGGACAAAAGAGGTAACTTCACTCAGCAAGGCATCACCATCACTAAAGGTGCGCAGTTCGACTTCTTGTTTCGGCATTCCGCTGGCCTCCCGCAATTCCTCTGAGAGCTGTATGGTCATTACTTTCTTATTACCGAAATCAACGTTGATATAGGACCCAGGCTGAAAGATGCGCATTTTCCGCACATTCGTCCGGGAAATCCGGCTGACAGTAACATTGGCTGTCGCCCCGTTTTCAAATATCAATCGAGCATTGGCTATATCGGTATTGGCAGTGGCGACAGGAGCGCCAACGGTGTGAATAGTTTTAAGCGGTGATTTGATAATGTATAATATGATATCAATATCATGGATCATCAGATCAAGGACAACATCGACATCAGCGCCTCTAGTTTTAAAGGTAGCAATTCTATTGCTTTCGATAAAGACAGGCGTTGTGAGAAACGGTTCCATGGCCTGAACTGCAGGGTTGAACCGCTCAAGGTGGCCAATCTGCAGGATGAGTTTTTTGCTTTCGGCTTTGGCGATGAGATCATCCGCTTCAGCCAGGGTGACGGTCATTGGCTTTTCGAGCAAAACGTCGATGCCTGCATCAAGACATTCGCCACCAACCTTATGATGATAGGGAGTTGGCACGACAATAGATACGGCATCGACAACTGGCAGCAGTTGTCGATAGTCGCTGAAGCTCTGACAGCCACACTCTTTAGCAACCTGTTGAGCTTGTACGCTGTCAATATCAGCCACCCCAACGAGATCAACTCCTTGAAGCGCTGCATATTTCTGGGCATGAAATCTTCCCAGATACCCTACCCCGATAACTCCGACCTGTATATTTTTCATTTTTTTCAATTCTCTGTAAAATTGCAACTGCATTGCAAGTGGTCCCTAAGAACACATTCACTCTCTTGCTATATACCCAGATATGCCTTCTGGATATCCGTATTGGCGAGCAAATCTTGTGCTGGTCCAGAAAGAGTAATTCGGCCATTTTCCATGACATAGCCCCTGTCTGCAATATGCAGAGCCTGATTGGCGTTCTGTTCAACAAGAAAAATAGTCGTGTTATTTTCTTTGTTTATCTGCTTAATAATTTCAAATATCTGCCTGATTACCAGTGGCGCAAGTCCCATCGAAGGTTCATCAAGCAAAAGAAGCTTTGGTCTTGCCATAAGAGCTCTTGACATGGCCAGCATCTGCTGCTCTCCACCACTCAGATTGCCACCGTCCTGATGTCTTCTTTTATGAAGAATAGGGAAAAGAGAGTAGACATAGTCCATATCTTTTTTAATAGCCTCTTTGTCGTTTCTAAGAAACGCACCCATATCGAGGTTTTCCTTAACACTCAGTTGGGGGAAAATATGTCTCCCTTCAGGAACCTGACAAATCCCCAACTTAACGATGGCATCAGGTGCCATTTTGTGGATTTCTTTATCCTGAAATGTGATGGTCCCTGCGCGACACTCAACGACATTGCAGATGGTCATAAGAGTCGTGCTTTTGCCTGCCCCATTGGCGCCGATCAGGGTGATGATCTCCCCCTCCGCTACGTGCAGAGAGACATCTTTTATCGCAAGTTTATTGCCATATCCGGCCTGCACTTTATCTAATTTAAGCATCGACTTCCTCACCCAGATACGCCTTTATAACTGCAGGATTGGCCCGAATTTCAGCAGGAGTGCCCTGGGCTATCTTTTTACCGTAGTCCATCACAAAAATACGATCGGACAAACTCATGACCAGTTGCATATCATGTTCGATCAACAGTATCGCCTGTCCTTCATCTGATATTTGTTTAATCAGTTGATCGAGTTCCAGGGTTTCCTGTGGGTTCATACCGGCAGCGGGCTCATCAAGCAGAAGAAGCAGAGGCTCGGTAGCCAGAGCGCGGGCGATCTCCAGGCGCCTCTGGGCGCCGTATGAAAGATTATCGGCAAACTCATTAGCGTACTCGGCGAGACTTACTTTTTCTAAAATAGCGTAGCTAGTCGCCATGATCCCCTCTTCTTCTCTGCGCGTCGCTGCGTTTCTGAAAATAGCCCCGAAAATAAATGCCTTGGTTCGACAGTGTCGACCAATCATGACATTTTCAAGAACTGTCATTTTAGGAAAAAGGCGGATATTCTGAAACGTTCGAGCCAGTCCTTTTTCCGTTACTTTATTGGGTTTCAGACCTTTGAGAGAGATTTTCTTCGATTTGTTTGGCGGGCTGAGAAAGATATTTCCGGCGGTTGGCCGGTAAATTCCGGTTATGCAGTTAAAAAATGTCGTTTTCCCGGCACCGTTTGGACCAATGAGCGCGACAATTTCACCGCTGTTGACATCGAGATCAATAGAATCCAGCGCTCGAATTCCTCCGAAATCCATAGTGAGACCAGTTACATTGAGAATGGGTTGTTTCATCATTTAAAAAATCAGTGAGTGACTGAGAAATAATTTTATTTTGCAGCCATTTTGTCGGTGGGCGCAACTTTTTTCTCAAATTTATAGGTGCGCCGGATATTAGAAATCAGTCCCTGGGGTCTGAAAATCATCATACAGACGAGGATTGCGCCAAATGCCAGCATTCGGTATTCCGACAGGGCCCGCAGGTATTCAGGGAGCAGGATCAGGATGAGTGCGCCGATTACCACCCCTATGATAGAGCCCATTCCACCAAGTACGACTATAGAAAGAATTATTGCCGATTCGAGAAAAGTGAAACTCGCTGGATTAATAAAAGTCGTTTTTGCTGCAAACATGACGCCGACAATGCCGGCCCAGAAAGCCCCAAGTGAGAAAGCAACAAGCTTTGTCTTCCGCTTATCTATGCCCATGGCCTGACAGGCGATTTCGTCCTCGCGCAGGGCAATCCACGCCCTCCCCAGCCTTGAGTCCTGAAGTCTGTTGACTATAAAAATAGTCACGATGACAAAAAGTATCATCAAGTAATAGGTATAAAGCACAGACTGTTCAAGATTGAAATGCATGCCAAAAAAACCAGGGCGGGAGATATTTGAGATGCCGCTTGGTCCCTTGGAAAATGTCCCCCAATTCTCCAGGACAAGACGGATGATCTCACCGAATCCCAGAGTGACTATTGCCAGATAATCGCCTCGGAGGCGAAGGACCGGAAAACCAAGGATGATGCCAAAAGTTGCTGCAAGAAGGCCGCCTAAGGGGAGAACTGTCCAGAAACCAAGACCAAAATGAAGATTTAAAAGGGCGTACGTGTAGCCTCCAACCGCATAAAATGCCACAAACCCCAAATCGAGAAGCCCGGCCAGGCCAACAACAATATTCAAACCCAAGCCCAATACAACATACATCAGGGCAGTGGTCATAACGTTCGTTTGGTAAGTTGAAAAAATATGCGGAAAAACTAGGGCGATTGCAGCGATAATGGTGATAAACGTATACCGTTGAACAGGATTGAGAAGAATTCTGTGGATCAGTGAGTTGGTTCGAACCTTGTCGTCATTCTCCTTCTTCTTCGGCTGGTTTTCTTTTCTATGTTGATAAAATTTAACCAGTAAATAGACACAAAAAGTACCAACTGCCATATAGAACGCGTTATGCCAACGCCACAAAACTGTTCTTTCTATAGGATCAACTTTTATAACTACAATTGGAAATGTTAAAAAAACGAACCAGAGCGAAGTAAGTAGCGCTTTTTTGAATTCTTTTAATGAAATCATAACTGACAAAATTACACTTTTGGGGGTTTACACTTTCTGGTTAGATGCCTTACCGAGCAGGCCCGATGGTTTAAATATAAGAATCAGAACGAGAAGGGAGAAGGCAAAAACATCTTCATAGTCACTTGAAACATATCCGGTGGCAAAGCTTTCCGTCAGACCGAGCACAAAACTACCGAGAACGGCTCCGGGAATAGAGCCTATTCCGCCAAGAACTGCTGCCGTAAATGCCTTGATACCGGCAAGAAAGCCGATATAAAAGTTTATCTGGCCGATATGCGACGCGACAAGCAGCCCACCAATGGCAGCAAGCCCTGACCCAACAATAAAAGTTGCCGAAATAACGTTATTGACATTGATTCCCACTAGCGTCGCCATCGTTCTGTCCTGAGCAGTTGCGCGCATTGCTTTACCAATCTTGGTAAATTTAATCACCACGGTAAGCAGCACCATCACAACCAGTGTGGTGATCAGGATAGCCACATCCGTGGTGCCGATAATATGGGCAATCGGCTCCATAAATGCGAAATCGGGTATGAGCGTAGGGAACGGCAGGAAATCAGATGTCTGGGCCAGTAAAACGTAATTCTGCAGAAATATCGACATCCCGATAGCGCTGATAAGAGGCGACAACCGCGGAGCATGTCTGAGTGGTTTGTAGGCAATTTTCTCGATGGTATATCCATAGGAACCCGCCCAGACTACCGCGGCTATCCCGGAAATGATAACGATAGAGAGGAGTGGAAAACCATAAATGGAAAGTACTGTGGCAACGATAAAAGCAGTAAACGCCCCAATCATATAGATTTCGCCATGGGCAAAGTTTATAAGTCCTATGATGCCATACACCATGGTGTAACCCAAAGCGATAAGTGCGTAGATGGATCCTCGGGTTAAGCCGCTGAAAAACAATTCAATAAAATAGTCCATGCCTGCATAAAAAAATATCTGAAGTAAACAAAGAAAGTGTACTGTTTACCTCAGATATAAAAAGGTTAACCAACGAAGTGCTATTTGACGACAACGAACTTGCCGTTTTCAACAACATACATCGAAAATCCTATACCAACCGCGTCGCCATTTTTATCGAAGCTTATATTGCCGATAGGAGTGGCCACTTTTTCCGATTGCAGGACTTTCTTCAGATCGTCGAGATTGGTTGAGCCGGCTTTCTCAATTGCGTTCAGCATCACCACGGTCGCGGCATAAGCTCCCTCAAAGAAGGCACCGGGATCGGCTGCAAAAACAGCTTTATGTTCCGCTTTTGCTTCTGCCGCCATGGCATTTTTAGAGTTGTCCTGAGGACCGGCAGCATAAACACCCTCTGCAGCTTCTCCGGCAACTTTGATGAAGGTATCGTCTTTTACACCATCATCAGACACAAATTTCGTTTTGAGCCGTTTCTTCTTCATAATGGTGACAATCTTGGAGGCCTCTGGATGGTAACCACCGAAGACGACAACATCAGCACCGGATTGTCTGATTTTCTGGACGATGGCTGAATAATCCATGGCACCGGGAGTGATACCTTCAAACAAAACGACCTCTCCTTTGCCGGTTTTTTCGACATACTTCTTGGCACCTTCGGCAAGAGGCTTGCCATAGTCACCTTTATCATGGATGATAGCTATTTTTTCCAGTCCCAGTTTGTCGACGGCAAAATCAATCATTGCCGGGGACTGGGCGGCATTGGGAGCAATCGTTCTGAAGAAGTTAGGATAGTCGCCGCTTAAAGTCAGTTCATCACTGGTGGCAGATGGTGACATGACCAGCATCTTGGCATTTTTATAGATCGGCATTGCCGCTTTGGTTGCACCGGAGCAGATATGGCCAAGAACAACTTCAGCGCCGTCGGAAACAAGCTTGGTGGCCGTATTCGTGGCAATTTCAGGTTTACAGACATCGTCTTCAACCAGCATTTCGACCATTTTGCCGTTGATCCCGCCCTTGGCGTTGACTTTGTCTATAACGAGCTTGGCGGCATTAACTGTGGGGAGACCATAGGATGCAAGATCACCACTATGTGGACCAGCGACACCAAATTTGATTGTATCGCCTGCAACACCGAGTGCTGGTGCTGACAGGGCTAACAAAACACAGGCTGCAGTCGTTAGCAATTTACCACTCAGATTAACCTTCATCCTTTCCTCCCTCAAAATTGTTATGTACCTTACAGACTGTTTTCTTGTGTTTTTCAAAAGAACAATCTAATTCAAGTTGCATGTGTCCTCAATGATGTATTGAAAATACATACCGGTTCTTCTCTTTTTGCCAGGAGTGGTATATTTCGTCCTTTGCCGATCGTAACAGAAAATTCCCCGAAAAGAGCGAGCACATACCACGAAGTCATGATATTAGTCTTTTACGCAGTGTTTTGCAAAATCTAAAATAAAAAACTATCCATTCTGTATTTAATTTTATTTGTTCAAGTTATGTCAAAAATTCTGGATCTTTTCTTTCTATTCGGTCGTCCCTTCGGTCCTGTCTATAGTGCCCTCATGAAATCGCGGGAAAAACTGTATCACAGAGGAATATTCCGTGGTTATTCGTTACCAGTTCCGGTCATTGCTGTCGGCAATCTGGTTTTAGGGGGGACTGGAAAAACACCGACAGTTCAGCATATTGCCAGCTTACTATTGCGCAATGGCTATCACCCGGCCATTGTCAGCAGAGGTTATAGAGGACAAGCCAGAGAGTCTGTGAATGTCGTATCTGATGGGAATCATATTTTTCTCTCGCCTCAACTTGCCGGTGATGAACCGCACATGCTCGCTCAATCCTTACCAGGTGTTGCCGTGCTTACCGGAGCACAGCGTATTTTTTCCTGTCGTCATGCAATTGATCAATTACATGCCGATGTTGTTATACTCGATGATGGGTTCCAACATCTCAATGTCAAGAGAGATATTGACATTGTGCTTTTCGATAGTACAGCTCTGGCGGGAAACAGCCGGGTTTTTCCCGGAGGTCCCCTGCGAGAACCAATTTCCGCGCTCAAGCGGTGCAATGCCTTTCTATTAACCGGGAAGACTGCAACGAACAGAGAAAGAACGCAGAGATTCGCCACTCTTTTGCAGGAACGATTTCCAGACAGGCCGGTATTCCTCTCATCTTTCGATGCATATGAGCTTCAAGGGCCGAATGGATTGATTGCCAAAGAAGGTATCCACGGCAACTTTTTCGGCTTTTGTGGCATCGCTAATCCTGCAAGATTTGAGGAATCTCTTGTTGGTCTTGGTATTCAGCTCAAGGGCTTTAAGGCTTTAAAGGACCATACCCCCTATAGTCAAGCGTTGGTTTCCCAGCTTTGTGAGAAAGCGACTGCTTGCGGCGCAGAAAAAGTAATAACGACAGAAAAGGATTTCGTTAAGCTGCAAAGTTATAATGCAAGCCTGCCGCTCTATATTCTTAAAGTACGCCATAAAATGGAGTCGGACTTTGACCTTTTTCTCCTGGAAAAACTGAACAAGAGCGGTAAAAGACCTCAGTTGTGATCTTTGATAAAAGATACATAATTGTGTGTTAAAATAGACACATTCTACGAAAGTGTCTATTTTAACACACAATTATGATCCCGGGCACTTTTCCAAAAAAAACGTTTATCATATTGATATAACAGGACAGAATAGAATACAACAATCTTGGTGGATTGCGGCATACAAATTGCATTTGTCAAGGTAGTTTACTCTTAATAAATAAGGAATATTTATGTCTTTACCTATAGATCCATATCAATATACTCTACGAAACCCGGTGAGCTGTTGCGGTGTCGGATTGCATTCGGGCCGAACCGTCAACCTCTCCATCAAACCTGCACCGATTAATAACGGCATCCGTTTTTTTCGATCTGATGTACCGAATGCCGGCCATATTAAGGCATACATGGACAGAGTGGTTGATACACAGTTGGCGACAACCATCGGCAACGAGCATTTCAAAATCTCCACCACGGAACATCTCTTAGCTGCTCTCCGGGGCTTTGGCATCGATAATGCGAATGTGGAGTTGGATTCGGCTGAAATACCAATCATGGACGGCAGCGCTGAGCCTTTTTTCAATCTTTTGAAAACATTCGGCAAGACCAAACAAAATTCCCTTAAGAATATTCTGCGCATCACCCAACCCGTCACCTTTGTTGAAGGCGAGAAACGTCTGGTCATTTCTCCCTACAATGGCTTTAAAGTGACCGGAGAAATCTGTTTTGATGACACGCTGATTAAGAAGCAAACATACACGTATGACCTCGCTGCAGATCGGTTTGGCGAAGATATAGCTCGAGCCAGAACCTTTGGCTATGTCGAACAGGTTGAAGAATTATGGGCTAACGGGCTCGCGCTTGGCAGCTCCCTGGAAAATGTCATAGCTATCCACTGGAATCGCAAATCAGTCCTCAATGAAGACGGCCTACGATACGACGATGAGTTTATCAGGCATAAAGTTTTGGACCTTGTCGGCGACCTGGCACTTTTAGGGTATCCGGTTCTCGGGCATGTCAAGGCCTATAAAGTAGGACACACGCAACATCTAGGGCTGATGCAGGCTATAGTGGACTCTCCTGACTGCTGGGAAATAGTCCAGTTGAGAAAAAACGGAACAAACTCCGTACTCACCCGCATAGCTGCTCAATCAAAAGCAGCAGGTGATGCATTGCTGCCTTTGTTCAATCACAAACATCTCCCTTCTGCTATGGCCGCTTGAGTCGTTCAATGCCACCCTGCACTACACAGAAAAGCGTACAGGGTAGACTGGGGGATCATTTTCCTATAATCTTCACCAGTATTCTCTTGCTTCGTTTTTCATCAAACTCTCCGTAAAAAATCTGTTCCCATGTGCCAAAATGGAGTTCTTTGGAGTATGACTTCATACAATTACCTCGTGGATAATGTTAGTAAAACAAGAGAATCAGATGACCTTGCTGCCGAACTGTTAACACGCTTGTCGGTATCGCACCTTGAATACGAATATATCACCCATCTAACTGATATTGTATTTAATTATAACAATAACCAGAGTCTGACCAATATACCCCATGCCGTCAAGTAAGCGTTGACGACCAGTCTAGATGTTGTATATTGATAGAGGTATTGTGCCTTTAATTCCTTACAAATGTAGTTAGGAATTTTCTAATATATGATCAGTGTTGGGGGAAACATTATTTGTTTTCTTTTGTACATAGCCAAAGCTGCAAAGTAACCGGCCCTGGGCTTTTAAGTACATACCGAAACAATCAGGAGAAATGACTAATGACTTTACTTGAAGGCATCTTGTGGCTTACCCTTAACGTGTACCATGAAGCGCGCTCGGAACCGGAAATTGGCCAGATGGCGGTGGCTTTTGTCACTTTGAATAGAGCCAATGAAAAAAATTTACCAATAAAAGAGATAGTTCAGGAGCCTTACCAGTTCAGCTGGACCTTTCAGAAAGAATCGTACCTGCCTGATGATCCAAAAGCATTTTTGCAATGCTTGAAATCAGTGTATATCGCACTTCAGACTAAAGATTTCACCAAGGGGGCAACCCACTATCATCTGGATAGCATCAATCCTCACTGGTCGACTGCATATACCTACCTGGAGCAGTATGGCTCACACAAATTCTATAAATGATGGATTGCATATTAATATTTTCACCTAGAAATCCCTCTTTTAGGTTTTTTGCAACAGGACCATAAAAATAGCGTTGTAAAAAAGGCGGTAAAGGTTCCATCTCAGGAACCCTTGCCGCCTTTTTTATCGAATGTCAGACCTTCTGGGCATTCTTTAATGCTTTACATTGAGCGTCGAGTTTTTCTGCTGTCATTTTTATTGAGATAGGATAGACCAGGGTTCGCTCAATAAGTGCCGATGATTGCGGCAAGGCTTGAGGATCATAGACAATTCTCCTTTTCCCACCAGGTTCAGCGAACGGATATCCGGATTTGGCAAGGGCCTTCCCACCAAGCAAATGTTCCCACTTTGGATAGAAATGCCAGGTGTTCTCGGCAAAATTAATAGCTCCCTGCCCATCTTTTTTAAGGGAATCATTGACCTTTTGACAATGCTGCCGGTCCTGAAGCGTGAAGGTTAAAAAAGTTGCTGAATCGCCTTTTTCATCGACCAGATCCCGAAACACAACTCCCGGTAGACCTGCAGCTGCTTCTTTAATTACAGCTTTGTTTTTTTGTTGTGCAGCAACAATATGATCAAGCTTGGCAAGTTGGGCTAAGCCGATTGCACCCTGTAGTTCCATCATCCGGTAGTTAGAACCGATAAAGTTTCTCCCTTCTCCCCCTCTTGTTCCGGGGTTGACTTTGTGGTCGTGGCCATGGTCCTGATATTCTGACATTACCCGCCACAATTCGGCATCATCGGTAATGATCATGCCTCCCTCACCAGTTGTGATGGTTTTGACTGCATCAAAAGAAAAGGTGCCGCATTTACCAAAAGAGCCAAGATGTTTGCCATTGATTCGGCCGCCTGCCGCCTGGGCGGTATCCTCAAGAACAGGAATCCCGTGCTGCGCGGCGATAGTTACTATTGTCTCAATTCTTGCCGGACCACCAAGCATATGTACCGGAATAATGCATTTGGTTTTTCCGGTGATCTTCTTTTGCAGATCTATCGGGTCCATATTTAAGGTTGCGTCCACCTCGGTAAAAACAGGTATTGCTCCAAGCTCAAAAATTGCTTCCCAGGTCGCAACAAAAGTAAAGCACTGGGTGATCACTTCATCGCCTGGGCCGACACCCAATGCTGTGAGCGCAACTTTCAGGGCGGCTGTACCCGACGTTACCGCCTGGGCATTTTTTGAATCACAGTATCTGGCAAATTTTTTCTCAAATTCTCTAACCTTATAGATACCCTTTCTCTGTTCGCTGAATTCATAACGAAAAAGGACACCAGTATCGAGGACATCCATAATCTCTTTTTTTTCTTCTTCCCCGAATAGTTCAAATCCCGGCATGACAAACTCCTTTGTGATATGGAAAATATTGATGATTTCGTGAAAATCTTAGAGAGGAACTGGCTCAGCAAAAAGATTCATATGCGAAACGCGTAAGATTTCTCTGTTTGCCACTGGTTTCCCTGGACATATGGGAACCAGTGGGCAAGGTACACGCAATGATAGCAGAATCGTACCCCAAGGGTACATCCTCCTGGCGAATAATGACGCAGATGAAGATTCTTACAGCGCCATTAAATTATTTATAATTGAGCCTTTAAACGAGCCACTTTGCCCTTGATTTCCGCCTGAGCCTGTGAGAAATTGGCGTCGTCACCCATAAAGAGCAGGAAATCATTATAAATGGCAATTGCCTTGTCGATATGCCCTTGTGCTTCTTCGATTCTTCCCATTCCGGCATAGGCAATTTGCTCGTATCCTTTGATATTTTTCAAAAGGTCATATTGTTTGCTCGCCTCCTCAAAACGTTTTTCACCTTCCAGAGCCTGGGCCAGACCAAAAAGAACGAGCGGACGCAAGGGGTTTGCGGTTTTGAGGCTGGGCAAAATCTCCGCATACTTTTTTGCTGCATCGGCAAACGAGCCGTTTTTCATATCCAGATGCCCAAGTTCAACCCTGGCCCAAAGCGCTGATGAAGTACCGGCATACTTATCGATAACAGAACGGAGTGCCTCTGCCTGACTGGATTTATCAGTTTGCAAAGCCGTCGATAAGGCAGTCGATGCCTCCTCTCCAGTGCTTTCACGATGCGAACCATACAATGCCCAAACAACCACGGAAATAACAATAATCGCGATAGCAATCTGTAAGATCCGCTGATTTTTTCGAATGAAATCTATCACCTTGAGGGGAAGGTTCAAATGTTCCAGAAGGCCTTCAATCTTGTCCATATTCGTTTCAGCATTTAGTTTTTTATCAAACGCATTCTCACCAGCCATGCAGCTTACCTCCTGGTATTTTTTATGTTATGATGACGTCTTAAAAAAAATCTCCATCTGCTTACTTAGACCCCAAGGGAAATACCTTCGGGTCCCACCGGTTCCAATGTGCCAGATGGGAACCTGCGGGCAATGATAGAAATTTTACACGCCTCGCATATGAAGCTTTTTACTGAGTTATTTTAAAAGACAGTTTTTCACGAAATTATGTTTTGGTGACACATGTCATTTAAAGGAACAAGGAAACTAATATAATATATAGCGGTACCTCTGTCCATGCGTAAACAAGCCGTCATCTTTTTCATTGCGTCAAATACAGGACTATGAACACATTGCAACCACAAGCTATCCTCACAGTCAGTCAGCTGACTCGATCGATAAAAAATATTATTGAGAGTGACTTTCGATTTGTAAGGATAAGCGGTGAAATTTCTAATTTCAAGATGGTCTACTCGGGACATTCTTATTTTACCTTAAAAGATAGTTCTGCCCAGGTACGAGCAGTACTTTTTAAGCAACAGAAACGATTTGTCGAACTGACTTTACAGGACGGCCAGGATGTTGTCTGTTTTGGCCGGATTACAGTATATGAACCACGAGGAGAATATCAACTCATAGTCGATTCGGTAGAGCTTTTTGGTATAGGCAGACTGCAAAAAGAATTTGAGCAGTTAAAATTAAGATTGACCCAAAAAGGGTATTTTGATGCCGAAGCAAAAAAAACGCTGCCGCCCTATCCCAGAAAAATAGTAGTTATCTCTTCACCAACCGGTGCTGCCATCCATGATTTCCTTAAAATAGTCAAGATACGAAAATCGCCGATTTGGATACAAATTCTTCCAGTAAAGGTGCAGGGTAAAGAAGCTGCCGGCGAAATTGTCCGAGCCATTCGGACGGCGAACAGTCTTGACGATGTTGATATTATTGTCCTCTGCCGAGGCGGCGGATCACTCGAGGATCTCTGGGCCTTCAACGAAGAAGTGGTCGCCGAGGCCATTCATCATTCGGAGGTGCCGATTGTGACAGGAATTGGTCATGAAGTAGATTTTACTATTGCCGATTTTTGCGCAGATTTTCGTTGCCCTACCCCGACCGGAGTCGCCGAAAAGCTGATCCCCGATACCCATGCTTTGCGACAGCACCTGGCAGCGTTGCGAAACGGCTTGGTGAACAGGATGCAGCGAAAAACGACGTTTCTGGAACAGCGTCTGCGCCATAGCATCCGTATGCTGGGCAATATGAAAAATATCTTCAAGGATTCTGAATTGCGGCTCCAACTCAGCAAGTCATATCTTTATCAGGCAACAACAAAAAATCTACGCTTGCGAGAAGATAAACTCTATTCTTGTATCCGTAGGCTGCAAGCGCAGGCGCCTTCCCGCTGTATCGAATTACAGGAAAAGCATCTTCAGTTCCTGACCGCACAACTCCATAACCATATCCGGCGAATACTTGAACGTAAACAAATGGCGCTCGCCAAACAGGCGACCCTGCTGAATAGCGTAAGTCCTTTGGCCACTCTCGGCAGAGGCTACTCCATCGTCAGAAAATTCAAGAAGGACGATGGTTCCTACCAAGTTATTACCAGAGCTGCCGATACAAATGAAGGTGATGAACTGAATATTCTCCTTCGTGAAGGACAACTGGATTGTATCGTCAGACAAAAAGACTCCCGATAAGCAGGAAAATAAGCCGAAATTCTTTATAATACCCCTTGACGGGTGTTCTGTTTAATACTCGCTTGTCGGGTATAAGTTACTCAATAAGATGGCGACAACTGCAGTAAACTAAATGTCGAAAAGGGCTCAGGCTGCCTCTGCGTTGACAACCTGAACAGTGATAGTATTGCTTACAGCAGCTCGAGGCCTGAGAAAAAATACCCAATCTCAAAAGCAGCGGTTTCCGGAGCATCGGAACCATGGGTGGCATTTTCGCCAAGAGAGGCGCCGAACAGACGCCTGAGGGTTCCTTCGGCTGCATCGGATGGATTGGTTGCCCCCATAAGATCGCGCCACTTCAGAATTGCATTTTCCGCTTCCAGAGCCATCACTATACAAGGACCACTGGACATAAAATCAGTGAGTTCGCCAAAGAAAGGTCGTGCTTTATGGACAAAGTAAAAACCTTCTGCTTCCACTTTGCTTAAATAGAGTTTTTTGATTCCAACAATCTTGAATCCTTCTTCATAGATACGGCTGATTATTTTACCGCTGTTACCATCGGCAAAAGCATTGGGTTTGATAATTGCAAATGTTCGTTCCATGTTCTTATTCTCCCTTTATAAATTTTTATCAGACAAGCACTAAGCGTATTGCTCCGAGAAAGATACCAAAAATAATCGACCCAACGATGACCAAGAGGTTTGTTTTCTTAATATCCTCAGGAACAGGTTCACAAACTGCGTCGCCAATATACGGTTTCTCAACCACTTTGTTAAAGTAAACAGATGGGCCGCCAAGTCGGACTCCAAGTGCTCCGGCAGTGGCCGCCTCGGTATGACCGGCGTTCGGGCTTGCGTGCTGCAATCGGTCCTCCAGGAATACCCTTGCGGCTCCTCTGTAATCCAATTTCAAAAAAAATGCAGCGATTATCAAACAGACGCCGCTGAGCCTGGCGGGAATAAAGTTTACAACGTCATCGAGTCTTGCTGCGATTCTTCCAAACTTTAGATATTGCTCGTTTTTATAGGCAATCATCGAATCCATGGTGTTCACCGCCTTATACAAAAACGCGCCGACAACCGAACAGCTGATCGGTGAGAGTTGGAAAACCGGTGCAAAACAGCCGGCAAAGACGGCGAAAAAAAATGGTGCAGTAATACCGTCGACCATGTTTTCTGCAACCGTTTCAATTGTTGCTCGGCAGATACCATCTCTATTTAATTGACTGGGGTCACGTCCAACTATTTTTCCAACCGCAACACGGGCAGTTGCAAGAGAAACATCACTTCTTAGTTGAATATATACTGCATTATCTTTTCCGGCAATGGTCGTATAGAGGAGAAACACAGCGACAAATCCTTCGATGGTCGAAGAAATTGAGCCGGCGGCAAAGAGTATCAGGCAAACGATACCAGCCGTTGTGCCAAGCACCGCAATAACAGTCATGCCTCCAGCCAGATAAAGATTACTGGTTATCGACCTGGTTATCTTTTCACTCCGGGAAATCACCCAGCCGATTCCTCGCACCGGATGCGGAAACCAGCGTGGATCCCCGATAAGGGCGTCTAAAACAATTGCTGCGAGAAGTTGTAGAGAATAGATCATAAGGGACAGGGAGTTTGTGTTGTCGGCCGTTATATCTTCAGCAGACGATAGAGCGCATCCATATCGACATTTTCCCGCACACAGGCGGCCAACCTGTCAAATCCGATTTCCAGGTTATAGGGAGCGAGTATTTCGCCTGCCGGCTGCATTCCTGCCCTCTGGCGCAAATTATCAATAAACCATCTCCTGAACTCATCGCTGTCAAATATGCCATGCAGATAACAGCCCCATATTTTTTCGTTGCGCTCCATCTGGCCGCAGCTGGTCCCGTCATCAAAGCGCAGTACCGGTTTTCCGGTTATGGATGTAATTCCATGGTGAATCTCGTAGCCGAAGATTTTTTTGCCGGAGAGCTGGTGTATCCCGGATTTACGGGTAAGATTTTTGTCGCGCTCAATAACGGTTTCCATCTCGAGATAACCAAGGCCCGACAATTGTCCATCAACGGATTCAATTTCGTAAGGATCGTGAATCAGTTTACCAAGCATTTGATATCCGCCGCATATGCCGATGATTTCACTACCCTTCTCCAGACACTTGCCGATTTTCTCGGCAAAACCGCCGTCTTGTAGAAATCGGAGATCATGAATGACATTTTTTGAACCGGGAAGGATAATTGCCTGTGGCGAACCTATATCCGCCGCATTTTCGACAATTCGAAGCGTGACATCAGGTTCTTCTAAAAATGGCTCGACATCGGTGAAATTGGAGATATGCGGCAGGTTGATGACCACAATTTCAATGCCGTCTCCTGCGTGTTGCTTATTAAAGCTGCCTTTTTTAAAGGAGACCGAGTCCTCTTCCGGCAACCCTAAGTTTTTCAGATACGGGACAACGCCGATTACACTGCGGCCTGTATGCATTTTCACATAGTCATGGGCTGCTGCAAGCAGAGAGGCCTGGCCACGGAATTTATTGACCAGAAAACCGGCCACAAGCTGCCTTTCCCACTCGGCAAGCACCTCCATAATCCCAACAAAGGATGCATACACCCCTCCCCTGTCGATATCTCCCACCAAAACAACCGGTGCCTCGGCGTATTGGGCCATTCTCATGTTGACGATATCATCGGCTTTGAGATTGACTTCGCCCGGAGAACCGGCACCTTCGAGGACGACGACATCAAACTCATCCGCCAGGGCATCGTAACTCTTACAGACCGAGCTCCATACCTTGGGTTTATAATCGTTATAATCAAGAACCGACATATTACCGACCGGCTTGCCGCAGACAATAATCTGACTACCCGTATCCGAATTTGGTTTGAGCAGGATCGGGTTCATCCGGCAATCCGGATCCAATCGTGCTGCCTGGGCCTGTACCACCTGTGCCCGGCCCATTTCATCCCCCTGCAGTGTTACAAAAGAATTCAGAGACATATTCTGGGCTTTAAAAGGGGCGACCCGTACCCCGTCCTGATATAAAATCCGGCACAGAGCGGCGGTCATGATGGATTTCCCGGCATCAGAACACGTTCCCTGAAACATAATGGATCTTGCTTTTCTGCGCGGCGTTTTCCGGTGAGGATTTTTGGTAAAAAAACTATTGAGTGCTTCAATCAGTCGCAGGTTTTCACCCCGGGTTCGAACGGCCACCCGGAAAAATAAGTGAGAGGATTCAAGCCCCTTATAGTTTTCACAGCGACGGACCATAATGCCATGTTTTTTTAGGCAAAAGTCTGCAACTGCAGCAGCGTCGCCTCCGCTGACAACCTTGATAAAAAGATAATTTGCCTCGGAGCTATAAATTTTGAGCTGGGCAATGTTACGAAGTGCCGTTGCCATCTCCAGGCGTAATTCGCTGCAGGTCTGCCTGGTCTTTACTTGATATGCCGTGTCGTTAAGAGCCGCAGTTCCGACCGCCTGGGCCAGGCTGTTCACCGTCCAGGGTGGCATAGTCTCTTTTACCCGCAGAACAAGAGATGGCGATAAGATACCATAACCAATACGTAAGCCAGGAACCCCATAGAATTTGGTCATGGAGTTCAGGGTCAGAATGTTCGGTGCGGTTGCGCCCAGCGATTGACTTCCTTCTATAAAATCGAGAAAAGCCTCATCGATTAAGAAATAACTTTCTGGAAAATCCTTGATCAGGGCCAACAGTTCAGTGTGGTCAACATTTTTTCCGGTTGGATTGTTGGGAGTGGCAATGATTACCAGATCACCAGGTTGAATAATTGCACTGAGTCGCTTCAAATCAAGAGTAAAATCATCGTCTTCCCGGAGAATGAAATCGACGACCGGCAATCCTGCTACGTGGGCAGCTCTTGCATAATCGACATACGACGGCACTGGAATAACGACCCGTTTACAGGAAAGTACCCGCAGAAACGCATACAGCAACTCTGTTGTTCCATTGCCAACGACAATATGGTCTGTCGATATTCCTGTGTACCTGGCAATAGCTTCGATAAAACTAGTATATTCCGGATCTGGGTAGTGTATGAGATTTTCCAGCTGGCTGCTGATCAGCGGGCGAAACCACTCCGGAGGACCAAGTGGATTAATATTGGCACTGAAATCGAGGAGCTGCTGGTCTTTTTCTGGTGTTTCACGAAGTATTTTATGGATATTGCCGCCATGTTCGAAGGTGTTCATAACTGTTTGCTTGGGTTGCTGTTATAAAAAAGAAAAGGAAGCGGTAAAAGCGACAGCTGTAATCGCCTCAGTCAGCTCACAGACTGCCCCAAGGGTATCGCCTGTCGCTCCACCCAGACAGTTTCTGCACCATCGACCAAAAATAAGAGTTATCACCAATACCGCGATGAGCGTGACAATCAATAGCGACGGCGCTAAGACCGCAAGAAAGACTACCAGTGACAAAAAGGCTAAAAACGCTGCCGTTTTGCTACTGTCGGAATAGAAAAGGCTGCCCAGGCCTCCTTCCGCTCTGGCATACGGCAGGTAAGCCATTGAAAAAAGAATCGCACTTCTACCGGCAAGAGGCATGAAAAAAATCGCCAGGCACAGAGTTTTAGGCGCCATTGTGCTGAGGGCACTATATTTGGCGAGGAGAATACAGACAACCACGACAACGCCCATCGCCCCTGCTCGACTGTCTTTCATGATGCGCAGACAATCTTCACGGGGACGGGAACTGAGCAGCCCGTCGGCACTATCGGAGAGTCCGTCGAGGTGGAGAAACCCCGAGATAAAAGCAAGATAAATAAGCGCGAGAATGGCAACAACCTGCTGGGGGAAAAAAAGGAGTAATAGAGCTGTCCCCAAGTATCCCACAGCACCAATAAGCGCACCGACAATCGGAAAAAACAGCAGACATTCTTTAAACTGGTGTAGGTCGTCTGCTGCCCGCCAGGACAACGGCACAATAGTGAGAAACCGTATTGCGGTGCACAGCTGCGCTAGTCGAAGGGGCCGTCTTTTTTCCGAGGTGGTCATAATACCCTGAGTTGGTTATTTGTCAGCTTGTGCGACTGCGGCTTCTTCAAAGGTTGCCACCTTGGTCAATATCGCCACTGCACCCTCAATTAAGTTCATCGCCACCGCGGCTCCGGTACCCTCTCCCAGGCGAAAATTCAAGTCAAGCAGTGGTTTTTTGCAGCCAAGGGCTTGTTGCATCGCTTCGTGACCTGGCTCGACGGACCTGTGGGAAAATATTAGATAATCTCTGGTAAACGGCTCAATTTTATAGGCAATCAAGGCTGCAGCTGTAGAGATAAATCCATCGATAACCACGGGTTTACCGTTTGCCGCAGCACCAAGGATCAAGCCGGCGAGACCGCCAATCTCAAAGCCACCAACCTTGGCCAGGATATCAAGTCCATCCTTGGGATTTGGTTTATTCACTTCCAGGGCTCTTTTAATGACCGAGATTTTATGTTTGACTTGTTCGTCATCCAGTCCAGTACCTCTGCCGGTTAGCTGTGCAACATCCTTACCTGTGCAAACTGCGGCGATCGCCGTCGATGGCGTTGTATTGCCGATTCCCATATCACCGGTACCAAACACATCGAAACGGCTTGATAAATCGTTGGCAATATCGATGCCGGATTCAACGGCCCGTTTAGCCATGGCCATACTCATGGCTGGGCCGACGGCAATGTTGTTTGTCCCCAGGCCAACTTTTTTATTAATTATTTTATTACGTTCGACCAGATCTTTCAGATCAGCGGCAACTCCCATATCGACCACGAAGACCTCAGCTCCAGCCTGCCCAGCCAAAGCATTAATTCCAGCTCCACCAGCCACAAAGTTGTAGACCATTTGCGGTGTCACTTCACTCGGATATTTAGAGATATTTTCGGCAACAACACCATGGTCACCCGCCATGGTGACAATAGCCTTTCGATGCACCTCAGGTCGAGTTGTTCTCGTCATACCGGCAATATCGATGGCCAAATCCATTAAATCGCCAAGAGCCCAATAGGGAATGGCGAGGTTATCCAACCGATTTTTTGCTGCATCTCTGCTCGCTGAATCCTGGGGGTATATTTTTTCAATTGTTCTTTCGAGAAGGCTCATGACATCAATTTCCTTAATCGTATCCGTTGTATTATTTTTTAAGAACAAGAGGTATCCCACAACTCACCAGGATAACCTCATTTGCTTTTCTAGCTATTGTTTGATTACATGTTCCGACGAGATCGCGGTATTTACGGGCCAAGGCATTGTCCGGCACGATACCGAGCCCGACCTCATTCGTGACGCAAATCACCGTGCCGGCAAAGTTATGTGCAGCCTCGAGCCATTCACGGCACAGCGCGCCAATGAGATGATCATCGACGTGAGTTTTGCGCTCTTCAGCGGTAAAAAGTATGTTGTTCACCCACAGGGTTATACAGTCAATCAGGACAACATCGAACCCCTCGGCCTGTTGCGAGAGAACTGTAGCTAAATCCGTCTCACTTTCAATTGTAACCCAGCCCCGGCCATGGCGCTCCTGCTGATGTCGCCCGACCCTCTCCGACATCTCCGGATCAACTTTTGGGCAGGTTGCCACAAAAAGACGTTGTGTCGAGAGTGACTCAGCCCGTTCTAAAGCATATGAGCTTTTACCACTTCTCGCGCCTCCGGTCACAAGAATAATTTTTGCCATCCTCTCAGCCTTTAATATTGAAACCAGTAAGAACCCCACCTTCGGGATACAGACGAAGCGAACAGAAACAACCTGGATTGATATCAAACACCAGGTACTTTTCTGCTTGCAGACCAAGAAGAAGGCAGAGGAGATGTCTGATAACCCCACCATGGGTGACCACCAGAATCGTATCTTCGTCCATACTTTCCATCTCGGCTCGGAAAGTTGCTATACGCCTGGAAAAAGCAGCTAGAGATTCCCCTTCAGGAAAGGAAAAACGGTTGGGATCTGCCACCCAGGATTCAACGAGTTCTTGATCGTTGCAAACAATTTCGGTGAAATTCTTCCCTTCCCATCGACCAAAATCTATCTCTCGCAACAGCTCGCTAAATTGGCAGAAAATTGGAAGATTGAGCTCCGCCAGGGTTTGTCGACAACGGAGCAGAGGGCTACATAATATTTTAGCAACGCCTTGTTCTTGCAACACTATGGCCGTTTTGCGCACCTGTTCCCTGCCTTCCTGGGTTAAGGGCGCATCGGTCGAACCAATGTACCGCCCGTGCAGGCCAGTATCGCCATGACGCAAAAAATACAGCTTTTTTGCTTTCATTTATCCTATCCTGTTGAACACCGGGGGGGAACGGACTCCATTTTCCCTATCATATAATTTAGAGTTTCAATACTCTAAAACAAGGCGATATTCAAAGGAAATTATGGAAAATTCGGCAAATCTAAGACAAACCTGGAAGGATAGAGAGTTTTTTCTTACTTTCTCGGCCAAAAATCATTGTACTCTATGTGACAAACTCGTAAAAAGCGCGAACTTGAGATGGTTAAGAAAAAAACTTCATATTCGAGGCGTGTGACTTTTACTATTATTACGGTGTACTAAGGTACGTCGTAATGGTAGTGAAATCCAACCCCCAAAGGAAGAACCCTTGGGGTACAACGAAGAAGATGAAGAATTCTATGCCCTTTGGGTAGCTTTTACGACACCATCATATGTTATAACTCAGCACGGACACAGGGGAATTCCTGAAAATATCTTCAGCAGTCGTACCATACATATAGTCCTGGAAATTGGTCCTGCCCCTTGAACCGATGACCAGAAGATCAGCTTTTTCATCATCGATTATCTGCAGAATCTGCTCAACCGGAATACCGTTTTTGATGATTGCCCGGCAAGAAACTTTTTTTGAGACCCATTGTTGTATCAGTTCAGTCATTTGCAGCAGTCGCTTTCCCTCCTCCTCTTGTATAAATTTAGCCACGATATCTCCGGTGAAGTGCTCATCATTAATCGCCATTCCCACCTCTTCAATTCGCTGTTGATTAATTACGTTTACCGCCACAATCTCGGCCGAATTATTTTCAGCTACCCATGATGCATATTCGAGAATTTTCGGAGAATAGTCAGAAAAATCAATGCCGACCACAATTCGTTGGATATTTTTCATTGTCATCCCCCCAGGCTATTGATGGCGAGTGAATTTTTCCCGGTTTCTAACACTGAGAACTGGGACAGGTGAATGTCGGAATACCTTCTCTGCGGTAGAGCCGTGAAGCGTTCCAATGAGATTACTTCTGCCTTTGCTGGCGATAACTACAAGATCAACTTTTTCGGATTGAATGGCATCCAGTATTACTTTGTACGGAATCCCTACATGAAATAAAATCTTTATCTGTGCCTTGTGATCCTGAAAATTTTCATCAATCATTTTGCCCATTATTTTCTGCCGTTCAGTCTGTATTATCTTTATATAATTCTCAGGATTGATCTTTTCAGGAAAATGATGACTCACATTTTTTACAACATCGATATCTTTGCTGTTGATAACATTAAGAAGTAAAATCTCCGTCTGCTGTCCTTTGACGATAGCGAGTGCAGACGCTATTGTCTCTATTGTATAGTCGGAAAAATCCACACTAACCATTATCCGTTTGATTTTTTTCATTGAATGACCCTCCTTTTCCTACAAACCTTTGGCAATCAATACGTCACAAGGGGGATCGGACAATATCTCTCGCGCCGTGCCTCCAAGCGTATAAGGCATAAGACTGACATGGCTATGGGTGCCGATTGCTATAAGATCGGGTTTAATCTTAGCAGCTGCAGTAAGCAGACAAGCGTATGGTTCACCTTTCGCTGTTCCAAAATGAAAGTTTTGCGGTGCGACTTTATGCTTTTTCAGCAGTCCTTTGTTCTTTTCGACATATTTTTCCAGCTTGTCGTTGGCAAGATCCGCCAGAACGTCTTCCATGTATCTGGCCATATGACCACCCATATACATAAAAGAATGGATCAGATGAAATGCACTTTTTGGCGCCAGGTCAAGAGCAAGATGAAAGGCTTGGGTTGATCCATCTGAAAAATCTGCTCCGACCAGAACATTGCCATACTCATTTTTCGGTTTATCCCTGACCATCAAAACAGGCGTAATTCCTTTACGAATGACCCTCTCAATAGTGGTTCCGACGAACATATCAAGCAATTTAACCTTGCCATGTATACCCATGACAATCAGGCCGGCTTTAACTTTTTTGCCATGGTCAATAATTTTTGAAAATGTTTCCCCACCTTCTATTACGGTAAAAGTCGTTTGCGATTTTTTTATTCCCTTGGTCGTTGCCAAAATATTTTTCAGGGTATCTTCAGCATCTTGTTTCAGAGAAATTGCAGATTTTTTCTTGCTGGAGAAGGCATACACCGGGCATACATGTACAATATGCAGTTTGGCCGAGAGATTTGCTGCAAGCTTTACTGCCCGACCAAAAGCACGATTACTTTCCGTTGCGAGATCAGTTGCCAGAAGTATATTTTTCATATTTCGACTCCTTTTATTTTTATAAAATGTAGATCCAATCCCAGTTCTTTTGGACATTGCTCAAGCCTTCAACAACTAATTTTGCAGAGATTGTGCCAGGAATGATAAATTTATAAAGAAATAGTAATTTCAAATAGATAAGAAAAATAAATAAAACTCTAAAAAGAGATAAAGAAAGTAATCTACAAAAAATTGCAGATAGAGTTTTGCAGCTTTTTGGCAAACCGTCTGAGCCGCTATGGAATTTGCAGGATCCTTCGGCGGTAGCGAAGTGTCGAGTATTTAAGATGAAGAAGTTTGGCAGCGCTGGTCTCATTGGCTCCTGTCAGCCGTAAAGCTTCTTCTATGTACTGTTTTTCAATAGATGCCAATAAAGAAGGCAGGTCAATGCCTTTTTGGGGTAAGGTGACCTGCTGTTGATGAGCCAGATGCTGAGATTCATGGGTTTGGCAAATCTGCTCGGTCCCGATATTTTCCAGAGTAATTTCAGGCCCTTTGGCGATAAGGGTTGCTCTTTCAATAATGTTTTTCAGTTCTCGAATATTGCCACGCCATTGAATGTGCTGCAGCGCTTGTTCAGCTTCTGGAGTTAAACCAGTCAGCGATTTGCCGAATTTGTTGCTGAATTCCAGCAGAAAATGTTTGGCTATGGGCAAAATATCTTCCGGACGTTTATTCAGTGAAGGGACTTCAAGCTTAACAACCCCAATCCTGAAGAAGAGATCCTCGCGAAAAGTGCCTTCATCTATCATTTTTTCAAGATTTTTATTGGTTGCCGATACTACTCTGGTCTGGACGTGGAGTGTTTTTGTTCCACCGACTTTATAAAACTCTCCCGACTCCAGAAATCGCAGCAATTTGGCCTGGGCAGCCAGATCAAGATCGCCAATTTCATCGAGAAAGAGCGTACCGTCTGCGGCTTGTTCTATCAGACCTTTTTTGCCGGACGGATGCGCCCCGCTGAAAGCCCCTTTCTCATAGCCAAACAGCTCGCTCTCCAGCAGATCTTTGGGAATGGCTGCACAGTTGACCGGGATTAATTTGCCTTGAAAATTTGGGCTTCTGAAATGGATAGCACTGGCGATGAGTTCTTTGCCGGTACCTGATTCACCGAGGATAAGAATCGGGGTATCAGGGCTCTTGGCAACAGTTTCTAGGTACTGCATTACATCCTGGATAACTTTGCTTTCGCCGATAAAAAATGGCAGATTTTCCTTGAGATATTTTTCCTGTAAGAATTGGACTTCTTTTTTCAGCCTGATGCTTTCAAGAGCATTTTTTATAGTCACCTCCAGAGCATCCATCTGCAGAGGTTTTACCACATAATCGTAAGCACCAAGCCGCATTGCCGAAATAACTGTTTGAATATCTTCAAAGGCGGTGATCATAATGACCACAACATCAGGATATTCTTTTTTTATCGTCCGCAAGGCGTCAATGCCGTTCATTTTTGGCAGGCCTATATCGAGCAGCACCAGGTCCGGGATATCTTTTTTCATCGAATGCAGAGCAGTTTCGGCGGTGAGAAAAGATTTGGTCCGATAGTCTTTTTGCAGGCTTAAGGCTATTCCTTTGGCTAAAGACTGTTCGTCATCGACGATATAAAGGGAATATGCTTCCATCAGGGAGTGGCCTCTCTTTTGACAGGAAATTCAGCCGTAATGAGGGCACCCCCCCAATGGCTTGTGTCTACATGTAAAGAACCATGGTGGTCGCTTATGATCCTGTGACAGATACTCAAGCCAATACCTGAGCCATAATTCTTGGTGGTAAAAAACGGATCGAATATTTTGTCACGTAGTTCGGGAACAACCCCTGATCCGGAATCGGCAACGGTTATGACAATATACATCTGTCCGTCACCACTTCTTCTTTTTGATGTTTGTACCAACAACTGCTTTTTTCCCTGGGCTTCCATCAATTCTTCTATCGCATTGGTAAGCAAGTTTAACACCAGCTGTTCGATCAATTGTCCATCGAGATAACATTCAGGGAGGCTGTCATCCAGTTTCGCCTCCAGTACGACCCCACTTTTTCTAATGGTCACCGCCGAAAGATCGATAGCCTTCCGCACGCATCGGTTTACCTTCATTAACTGCATGGTATGCTTGCTCGGTTTGGAAAAATCCATAACCCTTTTTACGACGGTTTCAATCTTATGGGATGCAGTATCCATTTCGACGATAGCCTCTTTAATGTCAGGTAAATTTGTAGTATCGATGTATTCACCGGCAAGAAGCCTTTTCAAGATGCTTAAATAAATATTGATGGTCGATAAAGGATTTCTGATTTCATGAGCAATCCCTGCTGCAACCCGTCCGAGGGAGCCCATTTTGTCCTGAATGGTAACAAGACGTTCCAGTTCCCTTCGCTCCGTAATGTCACGGGCAAAAACACAATTATATTCCCTGCCGCTAAAGGCGATGTAATTGATATGAATTTCTACTGGAATGGCCTCCCCGGATTTACCATGATGGCTGGTTTCCACTCGCCAGTTTTCCTGCCGCTTAATAAATTCCCAATCCTTAAAAAACTTAGCAAGAGTCAGGCCAGGGTTAATATCGAACACGGTCATCGACAGAAGTTCTTCTCTTTTATAACCGAGTTTACTGCAGGATGTGTCGTTCACATCAACAATTCTGCCGTCAGGATCGACCCAGTAAATCATATCATTGGCGTGGTCTATGGAAAAACGGGTGAACTGCAAGGCCTCGTTTACCTGATGTTTTTCGGTGATATCCTGGGCGGTGGAGATAATCAGGTTCTGTTCGAATAACGGAATACCACGAACCGTGACAACCCGTTGTTCACCCTCCTGGGTGGTGGGAAGAAGGTTTTTCCATATCATTTTGGCCGGATCACGGGTCGATATATCTCGCAATACCCTCTTTTTAATCACTTTTCTGTATTTCGGATCAGGGTAGACGCAATCGAAAAAAGCATCAAAACTGGTCATGGCTTCCTTGGGCCAGCCGTAGATATGCATAAATTCTGAATTCATATAGTGAACGGCCCCACCATCGAGCGTATGCACAGCAAGCCCTATGGGCAAATTGTCCAGGATGGTTTCAATGAACTTTTTGCGTTTTCGCAGCTCCTCCTCGCTTTCTTTCAGATCTTCATAGGCTTTTTTGCGGGCATCACCTTCTTTTACCAGGCGGGCGTAAGCAGTTGAGAGTTCCTTGGTGCGTTCCACCACCCGTATTTCAAGTTCTTGGCGTTCTTGGTAAAGAACCGACTCGAGTTGCCGGCGTTTGGTGATGTCGCGATTGCTGGCCCTACGACCAAGATTTTCGCCGGCGCTCCCAAATACGGATTGGCAAGAATGAGCTATCCATTTTTCTTCGCCTTCCCGGGTAATGATGCGAAAATCCAGGTGCGAAGCTCCCTCACTTTTAATTTCTTTGTGCTGATGGTGGAAAAACTCTGCCTGATCGTCTGGATGTGTTATCTCGGTGAGCAAACCAGAATTTTCGATAAATTCCTCCCGGCGATAGCCGGTGATCCGTTCACAGGAAGGAGAAATGTAGACATGGTTGCCGGCTGGATCTATCCAATACTCCCAGTCATAGGTGAATTCTGCAACGGCGCGGAATTTGTTTTCACTAAGCCGTAACGCCTCTTCAACTCGCCTGCGTCGGACAATCTCCATTTTCAGGTCAGCATTCATTGCTGTAAGCTCGAAGGTTCGCTCCTCAACTCTTCTCTCCAATTCCACGCGCGCGTTGAATAAGGCCTCTTCCGTTTGCTTGCGGGTGGTTATATCCTGTAAAGTTTCTACTGCACCAACGGTATTGCCCTGATCATCTTTTAGCGGGGCAGCGGTAAAGAATAACCACCTGCCGTTATCTCCCAGGCGGGGAAAGAAATCTTCAGCTTCATAGGCGCCATCGATTACGGTCGACTCTTGAATTCTCTCACCAAAATGTTCGATCAATATCTCTTTCGACGCATTATCGACAATAAGATCGACCATGACTGGTTTTTCTTCCATATAGAAGGCCAGCCACTGTTTTCTGGTACCAATAATCGTGCTTGCTGCTATACCTGTCAGTCGCTCACAGGCAATATTCCAGTGAGTAATGATATGGTTGTGGTCTATTGCAAAGGTTGGAATCAAACTTTTTTGCAGGATTTGGGCAATCATTGAGCTCCTCCGGGACAAAGTCTCGTCTCCCTCTTGTTACCTACCGGACATGCCCGAATGAGATCTTTTTTATTGTGTCGACGCTCTCGTACGGCAGTAATAACAATTTTGCAAGGCTCCACAAAACAGATGCAGTATTGGTAGAGGTTGCAAATATCTTAACATCTGTAATGTATAAGCTGCTTAAAATATATAATATTTACCACCTTTGCAAGGAACACCAATGTTTTTGTTTTTGGTCAGGCATAAAAAGGCACTCTCCATTACAAATCAACGCCGGATCTGTAAAAATTTACAGATTATATAAAAAAAATTGCAGTTATTGGGAAAGAGATGCGAGATGAAACTGCGGGACTCTCTTTTGTGCTCATAAGAAGGGAGCCGGCTGGAAAACAGCAGAGCAGAGAGTAGCGAAATGAAATGATCGTAGAATATTTAAACTCCTTTTATTATTGCAACCTACCTTGAGATGTACCTAACACCCCACAAGGGGGATATAAATTGCAGAAACCAGAATCTAATCTGACGGACCCTGATGCTCAGACTCGATCAAATCTGATAATCAGCTGAAACCTGCCCATCAATAGTATTGCATGGCATGAAATTACTATCTGTCAAACAGCAGGTCGAAAATGGAGTAAATTCTTAGAATGGATTTTGCCGAGAACAGCGAAGTTGCCATCCCAGGGGTATCACGAAAAATCTCAAATAAATCCTGCTAGCAGTTCAAAAATGTTGCCATTTTCACCTGCAGTCAACTAACACATAAATTTCATGGTTGCAGGTGGACCACGAGCTTTTGAAAGGCGGTCTTAATTCCTTTTTTTTCCCGTTCTGCTGTTTGCTCCAAAAACGATTACTTATCACCAACCCACAGTTGTACCGGGCGTAGGCGCCGGATTTTAACTTGGCCTAGGGCAAGTTCCAGTTCGCTTCGGATGCACTGCTCCTCCACCCGGGCCGCAAATTCGTCAGCCTGTACGGCACACATGCTAAGATCGGAGTGATCGACCTTCCCAATGAGTGCATGACGACAGATCTCTGCTGATTAATCCATTCGTTGTTCTGCACGCCCTGACATAAAAACGGACAATCTCTGTTTCCAAAATAAACATACGACTCCTAAGAGACCACTATTGAGTATCCCTCCCAAAGGGGTTAAAATTCTTTTTCTTGCAATATTCACCTTATAATAAAAATTTTATCCTCGGAGATAAACGAAGACTCCGTCACCAAACATATGCCTTCTGTAAAATTTATCAAAGTACCCTTTAATAAACGAACTCAACTGCAATAAGTGAAATAGATGTCTTACCGGTACCCCTTATCCAGATTGAAAGGGTATTGTATTCGGAGTCAAGATCCATTTCTCTAATTGGGAATGTCTTAAGATAAGGTTCTTCTTTAACAATTGTTTCTTCAACTATTATTCTCCGAAAATGTTTATTTTCCTTATGGTTCCAACCGCCCTTGATTAATTCTATCTGGATCTCACCTTCATTCTTTTCCCCTGCAATCCGAAGTGCGGTCACTTGGGTGACGCTCGGTGGAATGGGAATAGCCATTGTGCCGGCGGCGTCAGCCGGGGCGTCTGGATCTTCATCGTTTGCCGAGCGAGATTCCGTGGCACCAACTCTGAAGGAAGGTGGCGGTTTTTCCTCCCCTTTAAGTGGATTTGCCAGTGGAATTGGGCGAAATGGCATGCGCACCCACCCTCTTCGTAAAGAGTTATCTAAATTCTCGGCTTTAATGACACTCATCGCCTGTCCTTTGGCATATTGTGTCTGCGAGTAATCGATTGCTTCGTCTAGCAGGTTGCCCTGATCGTCCAGATGCAGAAGGGCGAGTGTCACGCCATCATCACTTTCGGAATTCTTGGATAAGATGATAGATGCAGAATATTGGCATCTATTTTTTTTATTAGAAGAGATTTCGTCTGCATCGTCCTCCTCGTAGACGAGACTTACGGTGACCAGATCGTTGGCGTCGAACTCAGCCAAACTTATATTGTTTTTTGTGTCTATCGCTATTTCGTTTCCTGATTTGTCAATGGCAAGACCACTGCTTATCATGATAGATTTGGTATTCTCACATGAAATAGTCAGTCCCTTGACAACGCCTGTCCCATGTAGCTTTTGATTATGCATCCGGCGGGCATTAATGTGATATTTCTGCTCTTCGAGAAAATCATCTTCTAGTAGCAACTGGCTATTATAGTAATGCGGTTTCTGTCCTAATATGGTTTTAATTTTTTTCATGGATAGCCTCTTCTGGAAAAATCAATGCGTCAAACCCATTAAAACGAGTCTCATAACTCAGGTTGTATCGTCTTGCAGGTTCAGCTCGTATAGTGTGTGGGCTGGCTTGGCATGATCGATGACCCGCCGTATTTTCTCTTCAAGTATAAATTTAAATTCTTTTATTGTGCTCGAACCTTCAGGAAGGAAAACAGTTATATCCACCCTGAACCAAAAAGGTCTGTCTTGCTCAAATCGTGTAGTCGAACCGATTCTAGCTTTCCCGAGAATGAAATTGCCCATGTTTTGATCTTCCACCGCTACCTTTTTTATTTCCGGAATGATACAGGTTAGTATTTCTTTCAAATAATCACTTGTGCCTCTTTTGGCATAGAGTGGAACGATATGAGCGATAAGTTGCCGTTTTGCATTCTCGCTTAAATCTTCTGTATCACTGAGGGCTACCCATTGTGAAAGCCATGGTATGAATTCCCTTGGTGTTTCATATGCATCAAAGAGAGAGGGAATCGTGGCGATACTATCAACAATGGGCCAGGTTTCCATAATGGACAATCGTCGCTTTTCTTTGTTTGGGTGATCCTGTTCTATCCCATATAATATATCTTCGAAAATTGCTAGCAGGGACGCAAGGTCATCCGACCCATGATAGATTGCAGGAAGCATGGGCAACAATTGTTCTGTGTCTCTTCTCATCGTTTTTATCCTGTTCTAACAACCTTCGATTACTTTCTTTTATATGGGGGATGCATCAAAAGCTCATCCTTGTGTATCGTAACCTTTACGAGTTCGTAAGGACGAAGTTTTATCGATATAAGCCGCCCATATTTATCCCTTACCAACCTTTGTTCACCGGCCTCCATGGCACAGCCGATCCGAGTATTTTCGCCAATCCTTGCTGCCGAGGGAACACCGATTTGGACGCCGATTACACTTTTGCTTGATTCCCAGGTTTTTCTTGTAATGCTCAAGCGAACAACCCGGATGTCTTTGACAAAGTCAACTCCATCTATCTTATCCAACTGTTCATATATCTCAGAGAGATAGACAGTACGGCCAAACGACCACCCTTCGCTATTGGTTTTGGGGTCAGGAAGAGGATTGAAGAAATCTTCAATCTTTTTAACACACTCTACTTGAAGATCATGTGGGTCTGCACAAGGAAGTGAATGGATAGCTGCACCGATCGACAGATAGAGGTACTGGGGCTCAACCACATGAAGTCTGGTTGTGAGAAGTCTTTTTTTCTCAAGTTCGGCCCGAATTTTTATAAGCAGGGCTTCAATGGTTTCAGGCCGCTGATTGTCGTCAGGAACAATCACCAGGCTGATGTGGCCTGAGCTGTCGCTCCCTCGCATTTCTTGGTCCGGCGTTGAAAGATTTGTCCGCATAAAACATTTCACCCGTCTAACTGAGGAAGCGGAGCCAGTTTTTGCTGAACTGTCTTGTACAAGTTTTTCATAGTCTTCCGAAGTCACAGCGCGTTGTGGCTTTCTCAGTGCCAGGACAGCATGATCAAGGGCTTCATCAACCTTTTTTATAGGAGTGTCAGGAGCTGCTAGCTCCTCTTTTTCACTTTCTTTTACTTCTCGGAGCAATTGCAGGAATTTTATTTTGTTCTGCCGGGAGATCCGATTCAGACGATAAATTTGCAATTCTGAAAAGTAGGCCAAAAGCTCGATCAGAGTGATACCTGGATCAGCAGGGTTGTGATTTGTCCACTCCGGCGCATATCTGGGCAGCATGGCAAGAGCTTCCTCCACGAGGTCGGTAAATCTTCGATCATCCAGGTTCGGAATATTCAGGGGCATGTTTTATGCGGTCTCCTTCCCGTGTAATTTACCAGTCCAAGTTAACTTTATGCTGCCCGGAACTCGCTAAATATAGCCCGTTTCGCAAGACCCCGGGGAGCGGTTCTATAGTTTTGATATACAGAGAACGGACGGCGTCCAAACCTTCAATTGATTCGAGCAGTGCATAGTAATCTGATTCCTGGGGCATTTGACCGAAATCCCATCCTCGTCCATGGAAACCTCCGGAAAGAGGGTGAAGAAATCTCTCCAGTTTGAGACGACATAATTCGACAAGATTTTTTCCCGTTTTATTGGCAGAGGCAATCACTTCGATTTCCAATGTAACTTCGACGTATTCAGGCCCAAACAGCAGGAGTTCGACATCAGGAATTTTGCGTTCATTTATGAAGTTACTGATCTTACGCAAGAGAGCAGCATCAGGGGTCGGCTTCCGTTTATGGCTGTGCGGAACAACAATGAGACTAACGACCCCGGCTTTGATGTTTTGTCCTTGCTTTTCGCTGGACAGGTCGCGGTTGGGGACACATTTTGCCTTTGCCACCGCCGGTGCAGCACGCATTGCCAGATCCTGATAATCTTCCAGAGTTACAGCGCGGTCACGATGTCTCAGTTGGCTTGTTCCTCTACGCCTGACTGAAACCCAGTCCTCTATTTCCCGTCCACCTGCTGCAGCTTCGAGGTTCACGACGGAATCAACATAGAGAACACTGTTTCTCAGTTGTGTGATACTTCCGGCCGGCTTGTTTCCTGAGGCCCCCCCTCCGGTTTTGTACTTTCTGAGTCTGACATTGTTCGTTCCCGGAGGTGGTATAAGACCATTGATTCCATTGCCAAAGAGAAACGTTCCTTTTTGACGATCGACTACAAAGTGACGCGCACTATTATCTGATGTGAGAAAATCACTCACTTCACTCCAGGAGACTCTGATCTCTTCGATATCGCCCTGCCAGTTGCGGATTACCGTTAGAGCCTCATTGTCATCCTGTTCGCTGATTTTAATCAGCTCTTTTTCAGATGGTATGGCGGGCTCCACTATTTCTAGTTCCAGATCTTGCAGGGGAGGCCTTCTAGCCGAGTTAAAAATTTGATTTGGCAGGCCATTGCTTGAGCCCAGTATTTCATTTTCAATGGTATTTGTATGTACAGCCGGTACTGTATTTAACAGGATTCGGTTTATCCTTGGTCGGCAGTCGTAATCACCATTAGTCCACAAAATTCGCAACCAGTGGAGTTTTATTTTACTGTCACCACTATTTCCAAAATCATAGTCAAAAGAGCATTCCTGCCAGGGGGCAATATCCTCCGGGGTCCGAATATGGACGAGCCCTGACACAGTCAGTGATTCTGTCATATCGCCGACCCGCAGGTCAAACCAGTCATTCCCGTTCCAATATTGCCATACTAATTCGGCGTGCGATTCTGAACTATCCGTACGAACAAAGAGTCTTCCGTCATATCCGCAGATATTAAAATAAAGATCTATTGAAGTATCCGGCAAGGTTTTGGACTCTGTCTCGGGAGGCATTAACCCTAAATATAAGGCCCTGTGATGCCGGTATGCCTTGGGCAGGATGGAAAAGGAGGTGCCTTCAGAGATTGCATTATAAGAGAAATGGGTATTGGTGACGATATGTTCAGGAACCGCCGGACCGCTTGAAAATGAAGACGTGATATAAATAAATTCGATACTGGGTGGAGCTGTTTCCTGGGGAGATTGGCCATATATACCGTAATTACCAGAAACAAGCCTTGCCCTGATCCAGGGGGCCGTCGAGCCGTTGATAGTTGCTGGTGTGAAATCTGCGGGAATTATAAAAGATACCTTGCCATCTTTGGTGAAGGCCTCGGTTCCATCCTGATGGACCAATAATTTCCACCGCCTGCCGTCCCACGACTCCCAATGAATGATGGGCTTGCCACTCTTGTCAACCGGCGGAAGAGGAGAGTTTTCACCATAGGAGGCAGGGTTAGTCATTTTGACAATGAGTGATATCGCTGTATTAGGTCTACTAAAAGCAGGGTCTTGTATATAAAATACATCACCAAAACGAGGTACCTCGCCGAGTGGAAAGAAATCCTTAGATAAATCTAAGGGAATAGTGTTCCAAAGAGCACTTTCAATAGGATTCTCCTCCTGACTCGATGTGCCCGTAATTGTCGTTTTTTTTATTTTGGGTATTGAACGAGGCAAATCAATACTTTTTTGTGAAGCATGTAGCTTTATGGGATTCAAGAAACGGCAACAGAGCCAGTGGCCTTTCCTGTCAAATACCTCGCAGGTCGGCCAATCAGGGAGATTGTCGAAAATTACTTCACCGCTTTGCGCAAATTGTGAGGTGGTATCCGAAAGAGGAGAAAGGGGAATCAGTCCATCTCGGCTAGGGATAAACCATTGAAGGTGTTGCCCTGACTGGAGAGCAACATCTTCGTTTTCTATGGTAAATGTGAGTCGAAGTTCGTTAATTTTCTCCATACTGAAAATGGAGTCATGTGTCAGGTACAATTCGCAAGGGATAGAGTTGGTAACAGTAAACAGAAAATCACCGGTATTTGCCTGCAGTGCCATTGACGCCAGAGAGCTTTTGTCCTTATAGAGACCTTGCAAAGGATCGAAGCTAAACAACTTTTTTAATGTGGTATTGGTAAGGTTTAGATTGCACGTTGTCTCAAAAACGGCTGGTTCAGTTTCCCCCTCACCGGGAGGTGCTGCCACTTTGGTAGAGGCTGGGATATATATTGTATTGCCATTCGCCGGAAGTTTCTTGATCGGCATGAAAGTCAAGGAAGTCTGGGCTGCCGTTGGTGGCATGCGTGAGGTTTGCAAAATGTTTAAAAAAGCATCGAAGTTTTTTTCAGGAGCTCTGTTTAACCTTTCGATAATAAGTTCACAATAACGTGAAAATACCTGTAGCAGGGCCGCAGTAAATGGATCGCTCCTCTGGATATCGATACCAAGGCGTGTTCGCAGGGATTCGGAAAGTATTTCAAGGATCTGGTCCCGTGAGCGATTATCTATGTTCGGCGCGTCCAGCATGTTTACGGTCTTCCCCTTTCAAGGTAGAACGGGTAGACCAGATTGAACCGGCTATCCGTGGCTCGGACCCTGTATGAAATGGTTAATATAATAGCTTCTTCTTGTGTTCCTGCAGAATTTGCCTCAACCTGGAGAACTTCAATGCGTGGTTCCCAGTTGAGCAATGCTTCCCTGACGTAATGTTCAGCGAGTCCACGGGTAGAAGCATTGTTGGGATCAAAAATCAGCTCATGGAGTCCGCAGCCGAAATCAGGTCGCATGACTCGCTCCCCTTTACTCGTTGACAAGACTATCCGGATGGCCTGTTGGATGCTATCCTCGTATTTGGCCAAAGCAAAACGGGACATGTCAGTAGTACTTCGCATCACGGGAAATTGCCAACCAACACCAAGAAATTCAGTCATGTCGCGTGCCTCCTCTCTTTTTATCCGCCGATGAGCACCGTCATTTCACCCTTGACGATCTTGTTCGGCGGCCCCACCGCTTCTAGTACTGTATTACCCATCCTGCTGGCTTGAAGACCGTTAATCAATACTGTCTGTGAGCCGTCTATAACCACTCCTGGACCGTGTGGCGGAATAGGCAGGGGGGTAGCGCAAGAATGAATATCAGCGCCGCCGGCCATACTGGTGATCATGCTGCCCATCTGGGCCGCTGCTGCCGCCTTGGTAGCTTCCTCGGCAGCCTTTGCTGCGGGGGCCCCCGGAGTACCCGCCGCCGCAACGGTAGCAGCCTCGGCAGTTTTGATGACTGCATCTGAAACCTGCTTTGCCGATTGCAAAGCGCTGGCCACTCCGGCCGGCACCCCCCGCCAGGCGGGAAGTGACCCTATAAAGACGTTTGGACTGCCGGGCCCCGGTGTGAGTACAGGGGGCAGAGGATGCACTACATTATCTGTTATTCTTGCAGCGGGTTTTCCTGGCATTTTGTTTTTTCCTTTGTCAGTTCAAGTGGATCAGCGCTCCTTTGACAGTGACCTGACCACTTGCTTTTACATCGATATTCTGAGCAGCTTGTACCGTTATTGCCGCCTGTGATTTCATTTCAATACCGTTGGCCTGCAAAGTTAGTTTTCCTGTTTTTGACTTGATAGTAATATCCGAATCGGCCTCAATGATGATGCTGTTGTTGGCCGTATCGATGGTTATTTTGTTGTTGCCGCTCTTGTCTATGATTTCAATGGTTTCGTTTCCTGATTTGTCGTTGAATCGCAAGACGTGACCACTTCTGGAATGGATCGCCCTGTTGTTGTTTTCACCGTCGGCGTTGGAATCCGGTGGTGAATCTTTGCCATTCCATAAGGAACCTATAATATATGGGTGGTCAACGCGACCATGATCGAAGGCGAGTAAAACTTCGTCATCCACTTCCGGCAGAAAATAGATGCCCCGATTTCTTCCTGCCATTGGGGTGATCACCCTGGCCCAGTTGCTCTCGACATTGTCGCCGAGCCAAGGAAATTTCACCTTGACTCGATGCATGTTTTCCGGGTCTTGATTGTTGGTAATAACGCCGACGACAACTCCAAAAAAACGGTCTGTTCTTGTGGCTGTTCCCAAAAGACCATGCAATACCAGGTTGTCCATTATGTTGCGTTCCTCCTTACGGTAATAGCTGTCCGGTAACCGCTGCTGGGGCTATATCTATGTTCAGCGCTGGTGACATAATATGGGCCACTGAAGCGCCGTCCTACGCCCTCGATTTCAACGAGAGCCCCGGCGCGAAGATCGGCACTTCCTATACAGAGACAATATCCTTCTATATAGGTCATTGCTATCTCTTTCAACAAGCTTGCGGCAAGCTGGTCGGCCTCGGCCTGACTGAGAACCGGCAGGTCGACTGTTGTCTCGCCGGTATTACCGAAGGCTTGCCGAGCTGCGGTGGAGCCGGTGGCGGAATTACCCATGCGCGGTTCTTCCCCGGCTCCTGATCGTGCTACGTATTCTTTCTTGTTGCTGGGATCCCACCCTCGCACAAAGACTTCTTCAACTTGACCCATGGTACTCAAACGGACACTGAAATCGATAAGTTCGACCTCTCTTCTCAAGGTAACCGTAGCATTACCCTTATTGCGTCGCGCACGAAAATAAAGGCTGCGATCGGAGACCACCAACTCATAGCCGATTCGCTGCGCCCTGCTTTGCAGGAATTCGAAATCGGACTGGTTGTGTTGCAGGATATAATCGAATGTCACCTGTGAATCTTCCGTTTCAGGTGTCAGGCCCCAGTCACCGGCGACCTGAGCGGCTATTTCACTATCTTTCATGTTGGTGAAGGATCGAGTTTTTATTTTGCCCATGAGACGGTGTCGTCGATCATAGCCTCGCACGGTTAGCGTTGGGGGTGCATCTTCAGGAAAATCTGGTTCAAGACCGGTGATTTCCCCCTTAAACAAAGTTTGCAGGTTATCGCGGTAACCCATTTTTATTTCGATGTTATTGCCGGATTCAAACATGTCATCGTCAATCCACTTGACCTGCATTTCTACGCCATCCCAGCAAAGTAAGGTAAAGGTAAAGGTGCCAACCGAATTGACATCTTCCAGCACACTTACCGAAATGAGGTCAGCCCTTACCTCTGTGAGTATATCCTGTTCGTCAATGCGAACCTGCAGGTCTGGTATAAGGGTATCGATGCTTTGACGATCTGCCATGTTGCCTCACTTTTCCTTACAATTTTCTCTCGTTACTTTTCTTGTGTTGACCTGTTGCTCAGGGTTGGGATAATAAGTTCTGTTCCGGGCTCAATAACAAAAGGATTGTCAATACCATTCATTTCAGCAATCGGTCGCCAGAGACCCGGCTTAAGGTAAACATCTGCGGCAATACTACTGAGGGTTTCACCACGTTTGACAACCCTTTTCTTTACAATATCCGATGACTCCGTATTCTGTTTTCTCTGGTCCTCGGCATTTGTTCGCCACTCGTTAAAGGTGCATGTACACTTTGCTCGCACTGGTGTGCCGTCTTCCATGAAGAGGATGAACTGTTGATTCATACTTACCAGGACGCATTTGAAAAACATGCTCGAAGTTCCCCAGGACAGTTCACAAACCGGTGGCCTGTGTTTATCAGCATAAACCAGTGTCAACTTAAAGAGTTTGTCTGTATATTTGCGAACGCTTTCTTTCTTTGCTGACTCGCTGTCATATGTGTCAAAAAACAAATCTAAATTGAGTGATCGCGGTTGTCCGTTTTTAAACTGCAATTCGGGAACATCACGTTCCTTAGCTGCCTTTTGCTCCCATTGGACGGTTTTAGCAAAAACCAGTTTATCTGGATTAAAAAGGGCCTTTATGTTTTCACCCCACTCTGTATGTATGGTTAATTTTGCTAGATCCATTTGCTATGACCTCTGCGTTCGCGCTCTATTGTCAGTTTACGCATGATTTTCAACCATGTTTTTTCCACCAATTCATCAAGATCTAAAGCCGCCTGAGTATTCCCGGTGGCCAATTGAGGTGTCTTGTTTTCTACACCGGTGCCAGTTGACGGTGGACCGACAACTCCGGCAGCTGAAGTCTCTTCGGCAAGGCTGAGTGGACTGGTTTGCACTACATGGCTATTACTTGCCTTGTTTGATAACGAGTGTCCTCTGACTTGACTGGAAGGTGTTGGTGCCAAAGGCATATCCTGCCCGACAAGACCTGTCTCCCGCGAAGATTCATTTCCAGAATGAACTCGGATCATCTGCGGGGAAAGATCTCCATCACCTATCGGAGGAACCGACCACTTCAAGAAGAGTCTGGAGGTGGCTGCGTTGGAAGCTGTGTTATTTGTGAGATGCTGTACGAACGGTTTTTGACCTCCGGGATAAAAAGGCCTGCTTTTTTGGCTCTCGACAATATGCAGCGAGCCACGGGAGCTGGATTTGTCCATAATGGATGAAGGGATAGCTGCTGATTTACTCAATAATATATGCTTCCCGCTCACATGAAGAACCGGGGAACGTGGAACTTTGTGATCATTCTCAACGGCACCGGTGCCGGTTAACGGCTCCTGATGGACTATTAAATTGTGGGGAACATTAAAGCTATTTGCAGTTTTTAATTTTGTTATATTTCTCTGAATCGGTGAAAATGTCGGCTGCCGAGAAATGACAGATCCTTGAGATGATGAGTTTGAATACTGTTTTTTTGAGCTGCTGCTCAACTTGGGCGTACTGGCGTAAAGGGCCCAGGAATCAACAGGATACACCGAACCGTCCAGGCTAAGCCGACTGCTCATTTTTGGGCTTTTTATCGGAAGAGTAATCTTTTTAACATCTTCGTTTACTCCCTGCTGTTGTTGTACAGTTATATCACTCTTTGCTCTTTGAAATCGTTGAAGTGTGAAGGAAGGCGGATGAGAAATCCTCAACATATCGGCAATTATATTGGGACTGCTTTTATCCGATAATTGACTCCTTTGACTCCTTGTTACTTGTGGTTCTGTATGATTTAAGACCTCAGGGGAAAGTGTGGCTGAGAGCTTTAGAGCATTGGCCTTGTTGGAAACGCCATTCACCGGGAGAGATGTCTGCGAATACTTGGGATATAGCCGGTGTTTGGTAAAAGACAATACAGATTGTGCGCTGGCTGGACTTGTTATCGCCATTGGCGAATGGGACAAAGAGGTTCTGTCGTGTAAGGAATGTGCCATCGATTTTAAAATATGAGACACGGAAGGGACAGAGGGCGCCAATGGGGCAGGCAGCTCTTTGTGTGTCTTGGTTATATCATCCGACCGGTCAGTAGCGTCTGCGTTGTGATAGGAATGGCCCAGGGAAGTTTCTTTATTCATGGTGCTTTCTGCAACTCGACCTGCCAATTGCAACGCCAGATATGAAAAAGAGGGAAAGGGCTGCTGCGACACTGCTTGTTGTGTTGGTGTCTTCTTAGTTGCCGGATCCGACAACGCTTGAACTGTGCCGTATCTTAGGTAATTGTTATTCCAGTTCTGTCCTGAATATGGCGTAGGTGACATTCCGGCCGCAAGAATATTGGTGATCTGTCTCGCAGGGTGCAGAGCTGTCTCTGTCAGGCTTTGTTTTCCTGGGACGAGGGAGTGGGCAGTCTGCCTGGATGATAGCAGCGGTTTTTGTAAATATTGTTCACCTTGTTGGCCAGGTGATAACCGCGCCGCTATAGCATGAGAATCATGTTGTTGCAGAGCGGTTAATTCTTTTACTGTCTGCAATTGTTTTTGAGAGGGGGGATTCTGCGCTGTCTGCCCGGAAGACGGCATTGTTTTATTAAAAATCAATGCCGACGAAGGTGTTGGAAAACCTGTATGATTACCAGACCGGTTCAGCGAAAGTAGGTCGGGGACAGCAGAGCGTATTGGATCTGTGCGCTTTTTAGATTCGACAACACTATCTTTTTGGGGCTGATCCGGCAAATTAGATGCTGTTTTATCGCTGCTGTCCGAATTTTTTCTCATCACCGTCTTGGGCTTTGGCGTCTGTTTTTCCTTTTTTGTTACAAGGTAATGGGAAGTTCTTGTTGATAATGTATCTGTGCCTGCATCCTGTTGGTAATTTGTCATCCTTGGTATGGGGGGACGAGAAAACAGAGGTGGTTTATTGCGATCAACAGGGTTTGAAAGCTTTAAAAGACCAGCAAAATAGAGGGGTGATCTCTCTTCTGTCTTGTTGGGAGATACAGAGTGCAATATGTTCGGAGCAGGCTTTCGTCTCAATATGTGCTGTACAATGTCCTTCTGGCTGGGTCGATTAAATACAGCCTCTGTTGGTCTCGCATGAGCCGGAGGTGTATTCCTAATGGACTTAACCGTTGGTCTGTTGTCTTGAGTTATTTTATTTTGCCGAACATTGTCCGGTAACTGCCTTAAATCTGATGAGGGAAAGGTTTCGTTTGTCTCGAAGGTCGTAGAGGCATCCTTGTGTGAAGTTTTATCAGGAAAAAGTTGTGGCGTTTCAAATACAGGGACATTTTTGTTGTCTATAGAAAGATGAGTCGTGTCATCTGTCTTGTAGAACCCTTCTTGATGTTTTGTAGAGTCCTTCGTTTTATATGGGGAATTTCCCTTGTAATTAAGATGTGTAACGGGTTTAGTCGCTATTTTTTTCCGGAGAATATTATGACCGGAGAAGGTTAGTGTCTTGGGCGCTACTGTCGCAAAGCCTTGAGAATAATAGTTGGAAGGTAGAGACTGCGCTGCAGGGCTTGATATTTGTTGTGCATATTCTTGGGAATATTTTGCCGGATTCCGGGTGTATGGCACTGAGTAGCGGCCGCTGAAAAATGGCAGGTCACTATTAAATGCGTAGGGACCCTGTTTTCGGTTGATCTGCCATCGTTTTTGAATATCATCAGCCAGCGAGGGAAGACCAAGCAAACCGATTGACGAAAATTGCCCAACCTGCCGCTGAATCGATTCGCTTGATAAGCCGAAGGTTCGATTGCGTAACCAGAGCTGCCAACCCAGGCCGTCAGGGTTGTCCCAGTTATTTTTTCGGTTTGCATGACCGTCTATTTTTCCCGAATCAGTGCGCATTCTCTTTCTTTTTTTGTCTGGGGATGCGAACACAAAGAGAGTATTCGACCCGAATTTTATTTTAGTCCGCTGTTGTCATCGGTCAATATGCCCTCATGGATCAACTCGATTGACTCGAAGGCTACTTCAGTAGATTTAGCTTGTAATTCCGGCCCATTCCACTTTACAGGACAGGCCTTTTGAAATACCCATCGCCATTTTTCATCGCCTGCATAATCCAGCAGTTTAATGGTCACCTGCTTCCGCTTAATGCGGCCTGCCATGATGTCCCTATACCAGGACCACAGTGCATCCGCGTCGGCGAGGCCTCGTTTCAAAATCAACTTGGCTGGAAATTTGGCCGGTCCGGCCAGTTGCCAGTCCCGAGTGTTAACGCCACCTTCACGGAAAGATTCGACAGCTGTTTCAATAGTTAACCCTGAAACTTCGCTGAAACCGCTCACCTCAAGGCTTTCTATTTCAGCGCGAAAACGAAAAGAGGCAAACGGATCATTGTTAATGTCGCGTGGGCTTCCAGCTACCATGATTCAGTGGACTCCGATTGTACCGATTCATTTAATCGTTTGTTGATTTTCGCTACCTCCTCAACCCATCTCTGACGATCCCTGTGCTCGAAATTCATGATCTGTTCATATGACCAATGAAAATGATAGGCCAGGTAGGCTACCTCCTCATGCAGCTGTTCTAAGGGGTAGCCTGTGCTTCCCCCGGCGAGCCATGTACCTCGACCTCGAACTCAGCTTCACATTCCGGACAATGCACTACTACGCGTGCATGTCCGGTTTGGTTGATACGTCGGTAAAAATCTTGAAGAAAGGCAAAATCACCGGAAAAGAAATTTTCGACTACTTTTGGGTTGATATGCTCCAGATCCCCCAGTCGGGTAATTACCCTTGAGAGCAAAATAACGACGAGGTAACCAGGATTTGTCTGTACCCGTGGATCTTTCATCGGTGCTATTTCATCAAAAGCGGTCGCTAACCTCATCACCCCTTCTTTATGAGTGTTACCCTCAGAATCTACGTATCCTTGTGGAAGCTTAAAAGGGAATTCAGTCTGCATTGTCATGCCTTCTCTACCCCCTCATGGGTAAGTTCAAGGGCCTCGATGGCTACTTCGTTGCCGGTGGCGTTGAATGTGGGTCCAGTCCATTTGGTAGGCCAACCTTCCCGGAAGTTCCAGCGAACCTTTTCTTCGCCAGCATCATCTAGTAGCACTATTGAGCCGTTTTTCCGTTCGACTTTGCCGTCAATGGCTTTTTTACGCCAGTCCCATAATTCCGCATCATCCGTGGTTCCCCATTTGAGGGTTATGTTGGAATATTTGTTGAGACTTGGCAGTTTGCGAGTGGTCAGGGGTTCATTGCCTTCCCGGTATTCAATAGGAGCCTGCGCTGAATCGATACCGGCACATTCTCTAAACCCTGCACGGGTAATGCCGTCAATTTCAATTATAAAATTGAAATTGCGAAACGGGTCTTTTCTATCAGTCGCCATGATGAGTTCCTCCTTTCATCTTTTAAATTGTAGTAAAAAAAGTACTATTTGTCCCCGCACTACTTTGTACGATGCGTACAATAATAAATTCTGCAGGCGCTATCGGTGCTAAACCGATTTCACAGATGAGTCGACCAGCCTCTCGCGATTCCAAGGGGTTGGTTTCCGCATTGCATTTAACAAAAAAGGCTTCAGATGGCCGATTCCCTTTTAGTGCACCGAGCTGATATAACTTGAAACAATAGGCACCGATTCGGTCACCTACTTTGTCCCATAACGAAGGCTCGTTAGGTTCGAAAACTATATCGGCCATATTGTTCTCGATCCAGCGACGCAGTGTTATGAATAACCTCCTGATATTGACAAACCTCCACTGTGGTTGAGTGCTCAAGGTACGGGCCCCCCAAACCCGAATACCCCGCCCGGGGAAACTCCTCAGGCAGTTAATTCCCGCCCTGTTAAGCTCGGTTTGTTCAATGTCCGAGACGCGACATGTCAAGTCTACGACACCCTCGACAATTTCGTTGGCGGGAGCTTTGTGCACCCCATACAGAGCATCAGACCGAGCGTATATTCCAGCTACATGACCGCAGGGCGGAACCGCTACGTGGCGCCTGTCCCGATGACGTGCCATCGGTTTGACAAAGATCCACGGGAAATACATAGCCCCTTCGATTTCGCGTCCTCTTTTTTTAAGATCGCTTAACCGGCGGATTATTGGCATCGACCGATGTTCTGCAAACGAAATGGGGGAGAGCCCCGTAGGAGATGGTCGATCAATCAATGCCGGTCCATCGAGAATAGCAAATCGGTCTTCTAATTCCATGCAGTAATCAAGAACATGATTTTGCACTTTCAGACATTCCACCTGTGCAGTGTGATAAGACCGCGCCATGATATCCGGGACGCAGATCAAATCTACATCTGCTATATCTGACAGCGAGCTCCTGTTGACTTTGGTATTGAACAACTGGTTGAAATTATGCAGCATTGTTTCGTTATCTCCAGAATCCTTTACCGGGAAAACGAGACAATGCTTCCCTCCATTTTCAAAAAAACCCCGCACCGCATAATCGAGAAAGCCGTTGGGGTTGAGGATTGTGAAGCATTGCTCAAAATGGTCAAAACTATGGATTCGATAAACGGCACGGCCTTCGACGATAGAACTTTCACACGATTGAAGGTCGTTGGTTTCACCAGCCCCGACGAACAAGGGGACGGCTGTTTGGAAGGAGCTTGCTTCAATGGGCGCCATTTCCCTTACATGGACGCCTGGAGGCAGAACCTTCCCAATGTCATTTTCAAATCCGCTAGTCATTTTATTCAGTGACGTAAAATTTATGTTCTTGTTTTTTAAGTAGTATGTTGTGAAGCTTCAAAAAACCGACAACGAAGTAGACCGGACTTTTAACGAGTCCATCAAAATTGATGTTCTTGTTTTGTGTTACAAGAACATCATTTAGTATAGGAACATATCCCCTGCAAAGGGGAACTGCAACGAGTCGGTTTATCGGCCTTAGTGAGCTGTTTTCGATTTATTTCCCCTGTAAAGAGCCGGCTTGAGAAATACGGAAAATGACAAACTCTGCAGGCCTGACGATTGCTACACCAATCTCGGTTATAACCTGGCCGAGTTCCCTCACCTCAGGAGGATTGGTTTCTGCGTCACACTTCACATAGAAGGCCTCCTCCGGGGTTGTGCCGAACAGGGCCCCGGAACGCCAAACGTTAGTTAGAAAAGCTCTGACATTTCTGTTGATCTTCCCCCAGAGCATGGCGTCGTTTGGCTCAAAGACAACCCACTCGGTTCCCTCGTCGATAGATTCTTTCAAGAACAGAAACAGGCGCCTTACACTGAGATATTTCCATTCCATGTTCTTGTCGCCGCCAATAGTTCGCGCCCCCCAAACATAAATATTGCCGTTCATGTTTCGGATGACATTCACTCCCTGGGGATTGAGCAGTTCGTGTTTAGGTTTACCTATATAGTAACTTACATCCACAGCACCAATGATTGCGGCATTGGCCGGAGCCTTATAGACACCTCGTTGCTCGTCTGTACGGGCGTAGATCCCGGCGACATGGCCGCTTGGCGGAATTTGTACCCTGCCACGATACTTCAGGGGTATGTTACGTGCCGGATCCTGATCTTGTAGCTGTTTGGCCGGATCCATTACCGTGATCCAGGGGAAATAGTAGGCCGAGTTCTTGTTGGTTTTGGGCAGGACATGATTAGGAGAATCGTAGTTAAGAAGCTTGATGTCCAGTTCATCTTCAGAACCTACTACTAACGGACAATCAAGGATGGCAAAACGGTCTTCGCAGGTCTCGCAGTGCGAAGTTACTTCTTCCCAATTTCCGACACCGGTGAGTCCCGGCGCCACAACTATCGCAACGGCATCAATTGACTCGAACTGTTCGAGGCCTTTTCTAATATCAGCGATATTTTTTACCCGGCAGACAAAACAGCGGGTGCCGCCATTCTGGAAAAATCCGTAAACTGCGTGAGTCAATGCCCGGTGAGTGGGATATTTGGCTACACCGGCATTATCTTCTTCATCGGCGGAAAAGGGGCCGAAGTACTCGACATACTCACTAAAATTAGTGCACAGTTTCGTCCAAAACGGCTCGGATTTCAGGACATATGTTTCCAACTTATAGGGCCTGATTAGAGACTTATCCTTGCTTGGTGAAGCTTTCAGGTCACTTACCTCTTTCTTTAACGTCTTTATATCATTATCAAAAGTAGTGATTTGATTTTTAAACTTTGCTTGTTCAGCTTCAAATGTCTTCTTGTCTGGAGGTGTTATCGCGGGATCTTTTAATTTATTTTCGACGTCCTTAAGAGAATCCTGAGCAGTTTTCTTGTCTGTCTCAAGTACCTTGATATCATCCTCCGCCTTTTCGATTGCTTTCTTTGTAACTTCAGGATCTTCTGCCGCTCTGGCGGCATGGGTAGGATCATAATCCTCGTTGGGGACGGGATACTGAATTTCATCTCCAACAACGCCAATAAACCCAACTGTATTTGTGCCAACCCCTGCGATCGGTTTCTGAGTCGATGGTACTTCTTCAACATACACTCCAGGGGCCTGGTAAACTTGCCTTGCCATGGTTTCGTCCTCCTTTGTTTGCTGTTACTTGTTATTAAACAAGCTGCATTAAAAAGTTTGTTTCTGACAAATCCGCAATCCAGCCAATTGGCAGAGCGCTAGAGAGCAAGATCATTGCACCACGCACCCAGCATTATTGTTTAGATGTATGGAAAAACACATGCATTACGTTAATGTGAAATCCGTTTGTGATACTGTAAGGTCATTTTTTTTATCCCGGGCAATGGTTACTTTCTGCTTTATTTCGGTGACTTGCCCCTCTCTATGAACACTAATAATGTACCTGCCGTCAGGCAGGTCCATAAAATAGTACAGACCGTCCCAACGTGATAAGGTCTGTTCAAGGTGCCCATCGATATTTTCCCTGCCTGTTTTCATTGCGCTAGCCGCGCTCTCCGCCTGGCTCGTCTTTTTTGTCGATGATGATGTGATGTTCACATGTACTCCGGCAACAGGGGTGTTACGCTGATCGACAATATGGCCTGCTATGGCGACCTGCCGGCGAATGATTTCCCAATCGCTCCATGCTTTCATACTTTCTCATCCTTTTTTAATCGAACCTTGATCACCTTCTCGGTAACGAGATGTGTTTTCTTCGGTTCAGCCACATCGATGGACAGAGTAACTTGATAATTGAGAGCTGCTTTCGGTTTTCCTCCCAGTGCTTGCCAGAATTCACCTAAACTTTGCAGACGTCCAGGCTGTAGAGAACTGACCGGCAGTGGTGGATTTTGTCCCTTGAGTACACCTTGCAACACATCCTCAGGGAGCTTTCTGTAGCACAATAAGACGCGCATAACTTCGCCGAGCAGGCGGTGCTCGTCCTGTGCAGGTTCAGGCACGCTCTCGCTGGGCCAGGCGGTTACCAGGTAAGAAAAGTCAACACGTATCGGTGGACGTTTCTGGGTCACCGTACCATCACTATTCCGTTCGATAGACACCTCATTGCTGCGCAATTCGTTATTCTCCCGCACATCATATAGAAAAAGATTGATGGCAGGCAGGGTAACTGATTGCGGCGGGAATTGATCATCCGGCGTTGCAAAACTGAGTTGTACCTGCTTGGCCAACTCAGAGGGCAAATCCCGCCTGAGTAATGCTTTAAGTGTTTCATCCAATGCATTGATCACTTGAATTCAGCCTCGTTCCTGGTTTTTAGTAGCGTTGCGCGGCCACTCCTCTTGGAGGATCTCGGGATTAATGATTCTCTCTTCAAAATCCAGCCAGATTGTTTGATCCTTGCTGCAATCGTATGCTCTGCACGGTACGGGCCGGTGCTGCCTTATACTGCATTGCCGGCTTTTACCCATCAGATGGCAGCAATACCCATCTTTTCCCTGGGCAATGATATAGGGTTGTCCAAGGTCCCAGTGCACCACACCTTCCCGGATATCCTGTTTTGATAGGGCAAAGGGAAGCCGGCAACAGGACGCTTTACATAGAGATACTCGGGATTCACAGTCTATTTCTGAAGTACTGTTGAATTTATATTTATCGTGCTCCGGTTCCTGGAGCAGAATGCCAATGCCCCTTTCTTTGTTTTTCTTGACGAGTCGTTCAGCGACCTGTAGCTGTCGATCATCTATTTCCTCTAAGGTAAGGATCCCTTTTTCTATGAGAATCTCGATAAGGCCGTATAAAAAAGAGCCGGCCTCAACGGTCAATTTGGTGTTTTCACTGAGCCGCCCATGGGTGAAAAGCAGGCCCTCCGCTACTTCCTTACGTAAGGTCTCTTGCTGGAAACTGAATGTTAAATTTGCTTTATTTGATTCCATAAATATTTCCAAAATTCCAAAACTACGTAGGTAAAACTGCCAGAAGGCCAAGAGGTACTTCAAGAGAAAGTCATTTGCTGCGACTGTAGAGTGCATTGCAATGCTATGGCTCCTGCTCCTGCGTCTGCTCTTCTTCGCCTTACCGCTGTAATTCTCCTGTATTTAATTTAGTTTGCACTTTCTCTTCTTCTTCCTGCTCGGCTTCGGGCTGGCGCTGAAGCAAGGAACTGTTTTCAGACTTTGTCATCACCGGTTTTTCGTCCTCTTTCTTTTCCTCTTCAGGCTGGCGGCGAATTTTTCCGTCAGGTTCTGATCGACTTGCGCCCTGGTGTTCCCATTGTGAATAGGATGTTGCCATCTGGTCGGCTTCCTGTTCATAGATATCACCGGGGCTGCCGACCGTCAGCTTGGCCTGGAGGGTTTCCGTAGAACCCGCTGTACAATTCCCGCCGGGGCCACAGGCCGAGTCGTCTTTATAACTGCGCTGGGCCGTTTCTGGATTTTGCTGGACAACATGGGTCAACTCATGGGCAAGCAGTTCTCTGCCACCAGAGCTCCCCGGGTTGTATTCACCTTGCCGGAAATAAATGTCTTTCCCGGTGGTAAACGCTTTTGCACTGAGATTGCGATTCATTGAATCCGCTTCTGTACTGGTATGAATGCGGACCCCACTGAAATCGGCATTGAAGGCGGAACTCATCTGTCTGTGCATAGTAGCATCCAATGCCTGACCGCCCCCTCTTGAACGATCAATGGCATTTTCAACTTCGGACCCCGCGGTGTCTTCTTCTTTAAGGCGCTGCGCCTGAACATGAACATTTTGTGATGTTATTTTACGGCCGACAGTTTCCTGGTCGTGGTCAATTTTTCTCGCCACAGCAAGTACCTGCCCAACAAACTGATTTCCGTGATTTCGTTGCAGATGCAGCAGAGATTTAGGACTTGGAGTATTGTTGCCTTGTAGGGTGCGCTGTAATTTTACTGCATGCGCTTGGGCGCAGGAACTGTCGCCAAGACGGCTGCTGATCTGATCATGCGCATCCGATTTTATCGCGGTCGATACATCAGGCGTCTTTTCGAATCTTCTATTAGTAAGATTCTTGTGCTGCGCCAACAGGTCCTTTTCATTTAGTGATATGTGCTGAGGATATGCCATTTTGAACCTCCGGTCGATCTTGTCTCGTATGACTCTATCTTATACCCAGGCTCCACGTTCTGGTCAGCGGCAACAGGCTTCCAACTACACAACCGCCAAACTCTCTTCTTCAAACTCGTCCTGCACTATAACTTTGCCCATCTTCTGATACTCACGCCTGGTGGCTCGGAGTAAGTGAATCATATTTACAGTGCCACCATCATCCGCTGCAAGAAAAGCAGCAGCTAAGGCAATGTTTCTAATATTGCCACCCGTTATTTTAAAACGCAGGGCGATCGAGCCCAAATCAAAGTTTGTTCCGAGAGGCGTACTGGACGGCCAGATTTTTTGCCAGATCTTAAGCCTTTCATCTTTATCCGGAAATGGAAATTCTACCGTAAATTGCAGGCGCCGAACAAATGCATCGTCCATGTTTTTTCGGAAATTGGTAGCGAGTATCACCACTCCTTCATATTCTTCCATCCTTTGCAGGAGGTACCCTGTTTCTATATTGGCATAGCGGTCGTGTGAATCCTTGACTTCACTCCGTTTGCCAAACAAGGCATCTGCTTCATCAAAAAAGAGAATCGCGTTGGATGTCTCAGCTTCTGTGAAAATTTTTGACAGATTTTTTTCGGTTTCACCGATATATTTGCTCACGACTGTAGAGAGATCTATTTTATAGAGTTCAAGACCCAGTTCGCCGGCTATGATCTCCGCAGCCATTGTTTTACCTGTCCCGGATGGCCCGCAAAAGAGAACGCTGAGCCCTTTTCCCATTGAAAGCTTGTGGTCGAAACCCCATTCGCCATAGACGAGATCCCGGTATAACGAGTGATTACATATCTCGCGCAGCTGCTCAAAATGGTCGGCGGGAAGCACGATGTCGTTCCATTTATATTTGGGAGTGATCTTCCGGGCCAAAGTGTTAAGCTTTTGATTGGAGTGCAGTCGGCAAGCCTGGTAAAGATCATGCTGCAGGATTTCAGCTGATTCTGGAGTTCGCTGCCTGCTTAAATTGACCACGGTGGCTGCTACGTCAAGAATCTGCCCGCCGGTAAATTTGAATTTTGTGGCAACTGCAGAGGTCTCTGCCGCAGATATCTCAAGACGGTGTTGCTGAAAAACAGCTTTCCATATGCGGTTACGTTCACTAAAGTCCATCTTTGGCATTTCGAGCCGGGCAAAGGCTGCTCCACGGAGTTCATCTGCCGGAACCCAAAGCGATTCTCCTGTAAAAAATGTCAAAGTGGGTCTTTCTCTGAGGATTAACGTGAATTGCTCAAAAAATGGTCTGTTTTTTTCCGTCAGGAGAATGTCGAAGCCTTTCCAGTAAATTGCAGCCTGTTGCAGCCTTGCTTCTCGTTGTATGATACGTAACAGTAACGGGAATGAAGAAATTTCGTGAGAGACCAACCCTTCAATATCGACTACCAGCAGGCCAAGCCTGAGTCTGTCGCATACAGACAGTGCTGTAGCTTGTTTGCCCACGCCGTATGTTCCGCATAGATAGAAGATGGACTTATCCGAAGCACAAGTTTTAATAAAACCTTCGATATTTCGCACTACCTCGTCAGCTACAAGGAGCGCTGTATCAGAGTTTTTGGAAAAATGGTGTATACTGGCATGCTGCTCGACTTTTTTGTCAATTTCATCATTTCCGAGAAGGTATTGAACCAGACGACTGTCGACCTTCACATATTGGGCAATTAACGGGCTGAAAGATTGCGAAGAGTCTGTTCGCAACTCTATGAGATGATGTTGAAGCAGTGGCGCATCGGCTGTGAAATAGTGCCGAGCGTCAAACTTGGCGTCCGTCGTCGGGGTCAGAAGGTTCAAGACCAAGTCTACACTGGGGTATTTTTTGGTGACGTCATCCTGGAGATAGGCATACACGCGCTCGTATCGAAGATCCAGTTCCACGGCAAGACTGACGAGTAAGCTGTCGACTTCAAACCGGTCAAGGCCGAAGATCTTTTCTACATTATGCAGTCGCAGTTCTATGCCTTGGCCCAGGCTCAGCTCTTTACGTTGATTTATTTGCTGATGTATTTTTTCAACCTGAACTGTGATGTCTTTCTGTCGCCGCTGTTCCTGCGCCCATTGGGGCCGACCGATAGGATTGCTGAGAAGGCGGTCGACTTCGGCATCAGGGATATATAGGCCGCGGAATTCGTCGTCCTGCGTGTAGAGCTGGCGGGCAAAATTGACTTGCGCTGCGATGAGCAGGTCAATCCGCTCAACTTCGGCAAAAAGATGTTCTAGTGAATTCTTGAAGAGTTGCATGCGCCTTCCTTATTAATTCCACAACACACAAGTGCAGCGCCTTCGCTTCATCTTGGTATATCATTTATTAATAATAGAGCCTCGGAGCGGACTCCGATTCCAACTTCAAGCTTGTCCGGTAATGAGATCTATACAAGAACTACTGAGCAAATGTTAATATAATGGCTAAAATATTCTTTAAAATTAACTTGTAGAGCAAAAGGAGACACACTTATAGAGTGATATATTTTTATAGTTACCTATAGTGGAAAAAACAATATGTCGGTAGGCATGCAAAGTAAAGCATATCCAGTAAATAAATGAGTATTTAGTGGATATAATTGAGGGGATGGCGAGAACAGGATGAATCCACCCTTCCTGTTTCCTAATATAAATTCAGGAATTCACAACAAACACTAAACGAACTCACGCGCTTAAAGTCGTATTAATAAGTACGTCGATTGGCGAACATCAACACTTTCTCTAAGTATTTTCATTTACAAGATTGAGATGGAGTGGAGCTCACGGTTCTATGTTCGGTATTCTGCGTATTCCTTAATATACCTCAAAATTACTATTGATATGCGAGGGTGTACCTTGAATTTATCACAAGTTATAGTTCGTTTAATAAATCAAACGGAAGATTCGAGCTACCAAGATTTGATGCAAAAAAAAACATTATCTCGGAAGATTACCTGAAATTGGCAATACAATCAGTTATATTGCTCCGCTTGACGATGAATTGCCCGGCCTTCTTCGTTTTTCTGCTGCTGCCTTAAAATGTAGTGCATATGGTAAACTTATAGGATAGGGCCATTGTCTTCAATATGATCGACTCAATTTGCTGGCCAACAATTTAAGATTCCTGATCTTGCCCAAGTGCCACCATAAAGATATTGCCACCAGGATTTTATCCCTCTGTAAACGGAAAATCCTGAAGGACTAGGATAATCTTTTTGGATTCCCCCTGCTTTTGATGGAAACCTTTGTTGACTCCTTCACGTCTTACAGGAACAATCTACCCAGCGCCTAACTGGACCTTATGTGCAACAGCATAATTGCCATTATGTGACCTCAGCAGTTAGGTGACGTAAGCTATAATATATATTTTCAACAGGTTCTTTATTTTGTACGCCTTGTAACCACGATCCATTTTCTCGCCTGATATATTTCCTCCAGGTCTTCAGCATGCCCGCGCTGGATCAGATTACTATTCCTTTGAACATTGGGGTTGATTCTGGGCATATTCAGGCCCATGGCACTGTTGCGATAATCCATTTGGGGAGGTAAAACGTTGATTACTGCGGTATTCCCAAGCGTGCGCTGCAGCTGCAATACCTGTGTGGGAGAAAGCGATTCCGGATCCCTTCTCACCAGTGGTACCGTGCTTGGGGTATAAACTCTTGATCAAACTAAGGGGCTTCAACCTGTTGAACTGGCGATTTCTTAGCCGCCTTAGTATTGTGTCCTGTTTCTTTTTGGGACATGGCAAGAAACTGACTCCAGCGGCTAAAAGATCGAAACTTTTGTCTTTCAGGATGAAAATGGATGAGCGACCAGTGCAAGATGACCGTCCACGAGCGCGGGTAGCGAGTGTGTCCACCCAGGGGGATCCCAGTACGCACCATTGGGTTCACGACTCTCGGCTTCTTCGAAGCAGGCTATAGCCACTCCGTAAAGTCCAGCTTTAAATGCAGCTTTGCCGCGAGCCTCCCACCAGGTCGAGCAAGTCTCTCCACTCCCGCGTTGCCGCAGAACGTCTATGTCCCAGTCGGCCAAAGTGCCCTCGAGTGGCATCGGGTGTTCGGCCATCCCCTTTAAGGCTTTGATCATATTTCGAGCCGATTCGGAGAGGCCGAGCCGATCAAGCACTGCTATGCGTCCCAACGTCAGTTTCCCGAAGATGCCGTCGAGCCAGGCAAGCTGAAATAAAGCACCCCATGCATCTGGATCTGCCTTCAAGATAGCCTGATACTCGCGTTGCGCGTCCAGGATGCGACCTTCGCGCCATGCTTGACTCGCGCGTTCGTCAGGCATCGTCATTGTAGGCCTCGCTTTCGGATCACTGTCCATTCACTCCAGCGGCGCTGCTGAACATCTTCGGTCTCGTCGATACCGACAGTTGGGAGGTCAGGCGGTCTGTCAGTGACAGCCTCGATCACGGTTTCGTCGAATTCACGGAAGATCCGGCCAGGTGCCTCGTCGTTCATTACCTGGATTGCCGAGCGTTCGCCAACCGCCTGCACGGAGAAGCCGAATGAGTTGGGACCCATTGGGGGCTTGCCCTCCTCGAGCTGGAGCTGATAGTTGGATTTGACACGCCCGTCTATCTTGATGCTCTTCGTGTCTCCTGTGAAGCCGCGAGTTATAAGCAGTAAGCTGTAGTCATCGCCTAGATTAACGTCCCACGAACATGGCCGGTCGCTTGGGACTGCAACTTTGATCGTGTAGGTCCGCACCAGTGGTCGGCTGTCTTGCCCGCGCATGTCGTAATCGAGGACAACCCGCAAGGTGTCGAGGTCGATTTCAGGGAGGCCACCGCCGTCCAACGGGTGTTCATCATAGACGAGCGTCCGTGTGATCTTGACGATTGCAAATGACATCTTGGGTGAGTCCTCCTGGACGGAGGATGCTTCTCGAGAAGGAAAAACAGGTGTTGGCACGTCGCCGAAGCAGCACGCCGCGCCGAAGGGGAACGCCAGCCACAACAATGGTAGCATGAGATACCTCCTTTCACTTTCTTTTGAAATAACCGCTCGTAACCAAGGCACTCTTGGCCTTCTTCGCGAATTCAATGTCAGCGTTGATCTTCTGGTTAAGCGGCTTGATGATCTCGCCCTCAATGATATTGTACGGTTTGATATTGCGGGTCATCTTGCCATCAGAGACGTCAATTGCCTGCTGCATCTTAGGCGCGTATTCCTTTGCTCCCTCAATTCCGGTCATCCGCGATTTCAACATCATCGCTTCTGCCAATGCCTGCGTAATGTTCATAGACGTGCCGATACCACCACCCAGCTTGTCGTCGGTCTTGGGGTTCACGATGTCATTGGAGAACATCTCGATGTGGTCGATCAATTGCTTGATCTGCGAGACATCACTGCCCAGTAGAGGTTCGAACAGGTTTAGCGCGGACACGTCGTTGAGCATGCGGGCAACTGTGTAGGCTCGTTTGATAGCTTTGACCCAGTTCCCTGCGGCGGCGTATTTCTCGATGTCCTTGCTGAGCGGTTCCAAAAGCCTCGCTCGCTCGGTATCGTGGCGGCCCTCGCCGCCAAAGCTGACCTCCTGGAAGCCCTGGCCGACCTTCGGCGTGCCAAACAGGTGCTCCTCCCCTTCGGCTCCACGCTTCACTGCATCATAATTGAGCACCTTGGTGATCTCGCCATACGTGCCCATCTCGTCGATCGGTCCACGCCAGTAGGTATTCGCCGCACGGCCCGACGCTGGCGACGCTATCGCCTGTGCCAGGGTCAGCGTGCCCTTGCCCCCGCCATGCGTGGCACCCTTGTCGTAGTTCATCGCCCCGGCCATTGTCTGCGCTGCGGTGAATTTCACACTTGCACCCGGCTTCTTCGCGTCAGGCGGAAGCACGCCGATCATACAGCCATGGAAGGTGTAGCCAAGCTTGCCGTCTTTGCGAGTCGCGGTCGCTTTCGTCACGGTCATCTGAATTGCCGCGGCAAAGGCGTTCGCTGCTGCGTCGGCAGTAGGTGCAAAAATTTTGATCGACTCGGACATGTCAACATCGCCGGGAAAGGGATTTGCCCCGCCTTGTGCGCCTGTGCCGCCAAGTGCCGGTGTCGATGTGATCGAGACCGCATCTTGCAGATCTGTGTCTTCGGTCTTCATCGCTTCGGCCGCATTGTCTGCGGCAACACTTGGTGCTGTGAAATCGAGCAGGCCTTCGAGTGTGCTGCGATACTTGCTTTTTTTTGTACTAGTTATACCCTTGGCTTTGTCAGACTCCGCTGCCGGCACCATCAATTCGATTTCGTAGATGTTCTTGGCTCGATCGATAACCACAAGCGATGGATGCGCGCGGCGCGCCACCTCTTCCATAGCCTCACGGTTTTTGGCGAGTCGCTCCTCTAATTCCTTCTCAAGCACAGCTTTCTTGGTCGCGTCCTTTTCAGCGTCGATTCTGGCTTTAATGCTTTTTGCATCTGTTGCCGCTTCTTTGGTACCTGTATCGTCGAGTTTGCCATGGCCCTCGGGTTTTAGTTCGGTCTTGGGCGGCACCTCCTTGGTCGTCACCGCGCCTACTGGGTAGTAGTATTTGCTGCGCCCCTTGATGGGTAATGATGACCAGAGGTTGGCTGTTTCGTCGAATCCCTTGTAGTTGTACACCCGCTCACGGAAAAGCGGCATGGTGATTACCTGTATGTCCCTACCTGATCCAGAGATAGGGCCGGTGACTTCCTGGCTCACCTTCACGCTCTGTGCCTTGTTTCTCAAGCCAGTGTTGATAACCTGATCACCGAACTCACCCGTAGTTGACTCGACCTCGGAGTACCCGATTTTAGCCCCAACACCTTTGTACTTGCCTTCAGAGCCGAGAGACCAGCCTCCGGTGCCTGACACTTTTTGCCCACTGGAGTTGGTTATATTGAACTGGTGGACCGTTTCCTTGCTCCACTCTCTCTTGACGGTTCGGGACTTCTCACCCTCAGTAAGTACCTCGGAGAAATCCTGGTTGTCATAGTCTTTCTGGGCATCGACTTCGCGCTCAAGCGCGATCTTCACCTTTACACCCCCAGCTTCACCAACTTCCTTACCGGCCTTTTCCGCTGAGAGACGCGCATCCTCGGCGTTCTGGCCGGGCGATGGAGTGTGCGAGGCCTCTACTCGGCCCTCGTCGTTCGCATCGATCGTCTCTACTCTCACTAGTGCTACCGAGCTGACTCCAAAAGTATTCTGCTTCTTGCTGGTGACCTCCGCGGTGTCCGGGTTGTGCGGGTAAGCCGTTACCAGGTAGTTCTTCACCGAGAAGACCGGATAGACATACTTGCGGATTGTCTTGCCCTTGACTCCAGTCAGTAACGCCTCACCTTCTGTGGCCCGCGCATTCGTCGTCGACTGGCCGCCTAAAGTCGAGATCTGACTCGTGATTGTGTTGGAGTTACTCGAACTCAGACCGATTTGAGACTCAGCTTTGTCTTTTGCTGCATTTTCCAGGCCCACCGAAAAACCGAAACTCATCGCACGTGTCATTGTTGAGGCGTCGACGATTTCGCGGCCGATACTCCATCCGGAGGTATTCTTGAAGGCCTCTGAAAACGAAACCTTCTGGGTCGCATGGTCTCCGGTTAGGACTACCGGTATCTTCTGGTCGAGCGCGTGAATATTGCCACTGAAAGAACCGGGCTTGGCCGTGCCTGCTTCGATGACGTCGAAGCTCTCGCTCACCTCGATATTGCTGAAGGCCCAATTGTGCATGGATAGCTTCTTCGTCCCCTTGCCGCCAGTCTTGCTCTGTAGCGCCAGGTCCCAAATGGCGCTCTTTTGGAAGCTATCGTAATTCCATGTCTGTGGCGGTAGCTCCACGCCGAAGTTGCCATCGCGGCGGCTATTAGCACCAGATGTCTTGGCGCCCATGTGCCGGCCAAGATTATATTTCGCCGTACTGCCAGGACCTTGCTCAATGAACCGTTTGCCCTCAAGTCCACTGATCTCGACCTCGTTGTACTTGCCGCCAAACAATGGGTCGATGTTCCAGTCTTTTTTGTACTGCATAGGGCCAGCCGGAGTTGCAGAAATACTCTTGGCTCCTTTGAGGCACTTGCTCGCGATCTCGTAGGCAAGCGGTGTTGCTCGGGCCTCCGCCATCGTCCTACCTAGCGGCACGGGCTCGCCCGCCTCCTCTCGCCGTTTGATCTCCGCCTGATATGCCCGGGTGTTGACTTGCGACCAGTCGAAGGGAACGGCTACTGTAGCTGCCACGGCGGCTCCTCTGTGATCCGCTTCAATTTCGAGGTCGCTACGTGGCGGCCCATTCACGGCCTTGGCCTGAATGTTGGAGGTCCGGCCATCGCTTTGCTGCACCACGTGCGCGAGCTCATGGCCGATCAACTCGCGGCCCCGGCTGGATCCAGAATCGTATTCCCCTGTGCGAAAGTACACGTCGCTTCCCCGGGTCATCGCTCTCGCATCCGCAGAAGCGAGAGCAGCGTCGACGCTATCGCCGGTATGAACACGCACGTTGGAGAAATCGGCTCCGTAGTGAGCGCCCATAGTAACGCTCACACTCCCATCCAGCGGTACACCCTTTCCTTTCTTGCTCGGAATTTGGCTTGCCATTGTCTCGGCTTCCTGCTGGTACTGATCGGTTGCGGCACTGACCGTGAATTTTTGTTGGTGAGCTATAAGATTACCGGCAGGTTTAAGCCTCTTGGCCTGAATCAACTTTGCAACAAGTCGATTACCCCACGTCCGTTGCAGCTGGAGGACAGGGGATTGGATCCCCCTGTCAAATGACCGAGTGGCATTTGGACGAGACTTGTGCTGCGTGACCTGCTGCTCCGGCTTCTTCAGTGATCCTATCAGACGTTTCTGAGACATGAGCCTCACCTTAATTCTTCGAGGATAGATTATTTGGGCACGAAAATCGGTAACTTGTTTCTTCCTATATTTCTCCTGATCTATTCAAGTGAAAGGGCGACGAATAAATATTACCTTTGATGTTTCGTATAAGAAGGAGACCACCTTGAAAAATCCTGAAGCTAAGATAGGAAGAACTTAACGTTCTACTTACGAGAGTAGCTGTTTTGTAATTGCGTGTCGCAGATCTGGGTTTCTTGAGTGTTTACAATCAGATTAATACCCCGCGGAAGCACCCACCCCTGTCCTGTATGGTTGTATTGCTGTGAATTTCCCAAATATTCCATTCGTCTCTCCTCAAGATGAGGTAAATTTAATTAAGGAACAATTGTTAAATCAGAGCATCGAATCTTTAGCACAACAAGGTTTATGCAATGCCAGAAAAATATTTAGATAATATAAAATTTTATAATGCATAATACAGCAATGTCAACGCAGTTATTCCATGCACGAACCAGCTTGGGGTCGGAACAAGGTCTGTAATTTAAATTAAAACGCAATGACCTTCGTTAACCCTGGATTAAATGCTTAGATGACCTTTTTGGAGGGCAAAATCACTATTCTAAGACATAATCGCACTTCCAGGGGATTGTGTTTGTAACAGCCATAGATGATTTCTCTCGTCTCATTCGGTCTGTGCTGGTACTCCCATATGCCGCAATGGGTTTCTTCAACTGATATCCCGACGCAGGAGTCTTAAAGACACGTCTGCCGCCTGCACGGATGCCCAGCAGCTTTTGCACGCTCTTTGTAAATTCTTCACTTCTGACCGCAAGACTTCTGGCAAAGTGTTCCTGACGGTCCTGTCTGGTTTTCAACTGACTTTCAATCTATCTATGCGTTATGGATTCACTGCAACTATTGGCAGAAACAATAAGGTAGTTGCAGGTGACGATGAAATTTAGATTGGACAACTCGAAACGCTTTTTAGCTTCAAACAGGAGTTCCATCTAGCGCGCACGGTCTATTGAAAACTTCAGGAGAAACTCCCGCTTATGACATCGGTGAGTCAGGTGCCAGACATGCCCTGCAATGAAATGTCGGTTTGCTCATGTCATTTTCGAAAATACGCTAAAAACGTCGTTTTTAGCCTCATAACTGCCGGCTAAGAACTCATTATGGTCATCTTTAATCATTTTACGCTTTATGTCATGAGGTTGGCTTGGTTCGACCCCGAATCATTAACGAACCGATACAGACCTATCATTATAAAGAAAGTTGGCCATTGCTAAAAGAACGACTTGACCAAGATGGTTTTTTACCTTTCTGCACAAGATCTGAGAATGAAGTGACTAATACGTGGTACTGACAACAGTAATCCTCAATCCTTTACGTGCTGCGGTTCGTCGATCAGACCATTGTTTGCGCTCCTTTTCTAGTACTATTTTGTACCCTTGCAGCTCGATGAGGTGGGAGACAAACTGGCCGATCTGTGTGTCCATTGCAGCACCACCACCGGAATCATCAGAATACGTGGGTAGCTGGATTGTCTTTATTACCTGGTCGAATTGTAGAATTGTATCTTCAATTAACGCCAGCGAGGCCGCCGCATTCTTAGCAGTTTCAAATGCAACAGCATAAACGGATCCTTCTCCTCAAACATATATCTTTCAACCGCTCCAGAGAGACCACCTTTATTTCCTTACGGTGGGCAGATAGGCCCTCATTACCCTTGGGGCATTGCGAAATAATGGGGGTATTTCAGCACTGAGTTGATCAGCCAAATGGTTGTTGAGAAATCGGAACTCTATTTTTTGTTCTGTGCAGATACGACTGCACCGTTTTTCGCGCAATCCCTGAATTTAGTGTAACATAAGGAGATACCCCCACGGTCAAAAGAGAAAACGTCACTATGTCAATTCATTCTGGCAGTGAAGCTTCCACTTACGAAGATTAGGTGTGACACTGGAATGAGGCAATTAAATACCAGTAACAAGCCTCTACTTTTTTTATCGGTTGACCTGATTTTCGTTTAGAAGGCCTGAATTCATTCACTCGCATAGTTGTTGAACTATTGTTGCATCTGGAGGCATACCTTTCTTCAGGTAATCGCTATAGTGTCCATGTATTATTTTTAGTCTGTCAATGTTGGCTTGAGCTTTCTGGCTTTTAGAGAGCTTGACGAGTTTTCCAAATTCTTCCTCTACCACCAGGTTTTCCAGCCCCCCAAGGTTTTTTATAAAGTCACTATATTGGCTTGTTGCGTCTTCGATATTTTGTGCTATTTCACTAATATTTTTTTCATATTTATGTGCCATGTCGGTGGCGCCGGAATCTATTGCCAGTCTCATATTCTCTCGTTTTAAAGCTACATTCTGGGATTCTCTGCAAACAAAGGCGGCTTTATCCATGGCGCTATTAATCCAGATCCTTGCTTTTTCAAACTGGACTGTGGGGTCCTGAATTTTTTCAAAAACAACGACTTCTTCCTGATTCTTTATGACGTAGATTGAAATACCAGCACTCACTATTGCAATGATCACAAACAACCAAAGTAGTTTTTTAAAGGGGCTCTCGGGTAGTAATGTCTTCTTTGCCTGGTAATTCTTGATACTCTGTAGAAATTCATCGCATCCCTGAAAGCGGTTATCAGGATTTTTATCCATAGCCTTGAGAATGATGCTGGAAAGTTCGTCATTGATTTTAGGATTGCGCTGATGTGGGTCTTGAGGCCGACTGTGAACCTGCTGTTCTTTGACAGCGAAATCCGATTCCCCATCAAAAGGTACGTCGCCGGTAAGCATTTCATAAAGGACAATGCCGGCGGCATACACATCGCTGCGCTTGTCGAGATCCTGTGGGCTGATAATCTGTTCAGGGCTCATGTACCATGGTGAACCGACCGCGGTTCCTGTTGCCGTAAGCCGCTCTCTACCAAACATTATGGCGATGCCGAAATCCATAAGTCTTGCCCTGCCGCTTTCATCAATCAGAATGTTCGGGGGTTTTACATCACGATGAATGAGATTCTTATTATGAGCATAGTTCAGTGCCTCGAGGACATCCTCGAAAATGGCTAAAGCCTCTTTCTCAGGTAAGGCACCTCTGTCCTTAATGATTGCCCCGAGATCCTGGCCGTCGATATACTCCATAACAAAAAAGAACTGATTCTCGAATTCAAAGAAATCAGTCGCCTGAACGATATTTGGATGCCCCAGCTGAGCCTGGTTACGGGCTTCCTCGTAAAACCGTTTGCGAAACTGAGGGTCGTTCGTTAATGTTAAGGAAAGGCATTTAATCGCGAACTTCTTTTTAAGTGTTAAATGTTCGGCGAGATAGACGACGCCCATACCTCCCTTGCCTAGTTCGGATATGATTTTAAGGTTGCCGAGGGTTTGGCCAATCATCTCTTTCTCCTATTTAACTAAGCTGATACTGTTATCTGTGTCGTGTCAATGATCGAGAAGTTTTTTTGTTATTAAAAGATAATCTTCCGTTGAAGAGGCTTTTTCTTGCAGCTCATGGGTCGGATTCAACCCGAGGCCCTGATAATCCAATCCGCCTGGCGTCAGCATTTTACCTGTAGTCAAAACCAGGGCCGAACCATCGCTTAAGGGGATGAAATCCTGTTGCGTACCTTTACCAAATGTTCGATGGCCCACAGAGATAGCCTTATTGTTTTCAGTAAGAGCCGCGATGAAGATTTCGGCGGCGCTGGCTGTGCCCCCATCTTGCCAGAGGTATATTGGTGTGGGAACATTCAGCGAACCGGCGCTGCCGGAAATAATTTTTTCTCCTTTTCTGGTGTTGATACTGACAATTCTTTCTTCTTTTTTCAAAAACAGTCTGGCCGAACTGATTGCAGCAATAAGATCCCCTCCGGAGTTTCCTCGTAGGTCTATGACAAGAGGATTTTTGGATTTGATTTTGTTGACTGCTTGTCGAAGCTTTTCTTTGGTATCTTGTCTGAAGTCAATAATTTGTACAACAGGCAAACCATCCATCCAAGTGGTAACAACATTTTTAACCACCAATTTTGCACGAACTACGTTTAATTGTCTTTCCAGATCGTTCTTGGTTGAAACTGTCACCTGGAGCGTTGTCCCTGCTTTGCCGACTGACAGGGCCGCAAGTGAAGGGAGTGCTTTGCCGTTAACATTCATGCCGTTCATTCTTATGAGGCGGTCGCCGATCTTTATACCAGCCTCTTCGGCGGGACTTCCAGGGTAAGGAAAACAGTGTAAGCTACCCGAGTGATCTTTTTTTATGTCCATGCCGATACCGACATATCTTTCGTTTTGCAGTTGTCGAAACTGTTGGTATTCGTTTTTTGTGAGATAGTCAGAATAGGGATCACGATTGTTTAAGTAGTCCCTCAAGCTTTCATTGACGATTTTCTCTGTTGCATCTTCCGGTCCCACAAAAAGAGCGTTATCATTGATCAGGGAAACAGCCTCAGCAAAAAGAAGAATAACCTCGTCTTTTTGAGGCTCTGGGTAATCGGGTTTGGTTGTTTCCGGCCTCTGGTCCAGGTCATAATTGATCAAGAAAAGAGACAGAACCAGTAAGCTGAGCAATAGATAGAGAAGTGACGTTTTCATGTTAAAGCGGGAAGTTTACATGACCCGTCCATCACTCCAGACCGAATTGCAGATACAACTTTATTTCTTCCCGGAGCTCATCAATCCTTTTTTGTTTATCGCTTTTTGATCCGCGTTCATCAAATGCAAATTGTTCATCACTCATCAATAATTCGATCTCATCCCTGTATTTTTTAAGGCGGAGGGAATCTTGTTTTTGTTTATTGAGTTGTTTCGGAGTGATTGCCTGGATTCGATCATTTTCTATCTGTATTGCTTTAAGTCTTCCTGCAAGTTGATCAAGGTTCAACCTGGTCGTTTCAAGGTCTTTTTGCAGCTTTATTTTTTCCTCTTGTAAATACCTGTTTTGAAGTTCCAATTCACTGACATGTTGTTCTTTTTGAGTAATTCTCAGCTCCCTCTCGGAATTTTCATTTTGCATCTGCAAAAGGGCGCTCTGACATCCAGCCAGAGTGAGGAAACAACAGTAGAACAAGAGAATAATTTTGTGTTGCATCGGAGCCCTCCTGCTTGAAATTATTTAATGTCCCAAAGGATGAAGAGTCAGCGGGCTGCTCGGTTAAAAATCCCGTTAGAGTCTTTGGCTCAAGGATGCAATGGTATCGGTATTTCTTTTTAATTGTTCGAGATTGCTCTCCAATTTGGCAATCTCGCTATCAAGCTCATCTGATTGCTCAGGAGTGCGATCCTGAAATTTTTTTAGACTCTTGAGTTCGTTTTCCGCCGCTGCTAATGCGGTTTCCGTCTGTTCTACTTTTAGTTTCATGGATTTTCTTTTCTCATTCAACTCTTTTTGGGTGATCTTTTCTTGCCGGGCTTGAGTGTTGATGATGTTAATTTCAGGAGTTAATGTGGCAATATCTCGCTCTAATAGTTGATTTAATTCCTGGGTGTCTTGGTTGATTCCTTCTGCAAAGGTGATGCGGGCATCTAGATCATTTTCACGACCGGCAAGTTCGGCGTGGCGGTTTGCAATATTGTCGGCATAGGTATATCCCGCGGCTACGCCTAGAATGGCACCAACCCCTGCTCCGATTGCTGCCCCTTTTTTATTGCCAAAAGCTAAGCCGATGAGACCGCCAGCAAGGGCACCGATCCCTGCTCCTGCGGCTGCGCCCTCGGTCCTTGTCTGTTGACTTTTGGTTGCGCACCCAGAAATGAAAATCAATAAAATTGATAGGACAATAAACTTTTTCATTTTTCCCCTCCCGCCTTAACGTTCCTCATCTCATTTAACTGTCCCAATTGGGCTTAAAATGAATCGCTTGCATTGAGACCTTCTTGCGAGCCTTTACTGAGCTGCATTGTCAGATATGCCGGCTCCAGAAGGCAAAGGCGAGCTATCTTGCTCTGCCTTCTGGTCATCAATTATCCTTGCGCTGTTCAAATCAGAGTCCTGCTCCGTATTATTGGTGCTGGGAATGTCTTTCTTTTTGTTATCAATACCTTCGGTCTGTTGTAAGTTTACCTCCTGCTTACCAACAGGCGGAATGCTGTCCATTGTTATGTTGGAGTACTTCTGGTCCCAAAAATAGAAAGCAAAACCGGCTGATATTCCTGCAGCCAGAATGAGCGATATCAGCTTGAGACGACTGAACTTTTTTTCATCAATAGAAGCATTGGCCTTTGCAAGCTTCTTCTGTTGAGCTTTAAATATCTTTGATGTACCGTATTGGATAAACTGAACGGTTATATTATCGTCACTGCCCTTGTCTTCAAGGGCAAGCTGTATCAATTTGTCTGGTACCTCCTGGACCGTTGTGCAATGTCGTAGTATCGATTCGATCTCTTGATTTGAAGCATAACCCGATAAACCATCGGAGCAGAGGAGAATGGCATCACCATCCAGCAAAATAAGTTCATCGTGGATGTCAACTGCGACCTCAGGTTGATTGCCGATAGCACGTTCTATTATATTGGAATCAGGATGATGGGCAGCATCTTCAGGCTTCAACATTCCGGCTTCGACCATCCTCTGTACGACAGTATGATCCCTGGTTAACTGCTTTAGACGGTTATTTCTAAAAAGATATGCTCTGCTGTCGCCAACATGTGCTACGCTGGCGATTTCTCCATGGATCAACACCAAAACAGCTGTCGAGCCCATTCCTTCGATAGTTGCATCACCCGAATGAGCTTCATCGTACACTGTTTTGTTGGTATGTTTGAATGCATCACTAATAATCTCGTAAATAGAAGCTGAAACCTTCGTTGTGGTAATGTGATGGTGCAGTCCATGGACTGTCATTTCGGCAGCTATTTCACCGCCCTTATGGCCACCCATTCCATCTGCGAGTATATAGAGTTGACCTAAAGGTGTTGTTAGACCACTCATACGGTCCTGGTTCTCCTTGCGCTTGCCGGTCACTGAACGGGCGGCAACTTCAATTTTCGGCATATGTGGTTTCATAAACGTTACCACTCGTTAAAATGAAAAAAGGACCAGTCCAGCTGAGAAAAGTGACAGGACCCTACGTTACCAGAAAGACGGAATTGCCCACCCGGATTTTGTCGTTTTGGTGGACCATGAGGGGAACCGCAACCTTCTTCCCGTTCAGATAGGTACCGTTGTGGGAGTTTTGATCAGAGAGAAAAAGATTTCCACCCTGGTAACTGAGAAAGGCATGGTTACCGGAGACAAACTCATCTTCTGTAATACAGATATCATTGTCCTCATTCCTGCCGATTTTGAAAATATCCTTGGTTATCTTGAACCTTTTGCCAGTCAGAGAGCCATCTACGCTTTCAAGAGTTGCCTCATCCTCACCTGATTGTGGCTCGGGACGATAGTTGCCAACAACCGTCGCTCGTCTTGATGGTTTAGGCTTAGGCTCAGCTGGTTTTCCCTGTGAAGGAGCCAGAACATACAACATCATCCAATCGACCAGATTATCAGAAAGAATTTTATAAATGAGAGCACTGTCTAGTGTTGGTCTGAGATGTGTATTGTTCGCCATTTGCTGGCCGAGATTATTGAGTTGCTTTATGGAATTAGCAAAGTCTTCATTAATTGCCTTGGCATCAATAAGTCTGTCTACCGCTATGTCTAGTGTGGTAGCGGGGGTCATAGCTACCTGGCGAGCAAAACATGAGTTAAAAATTGTCTGCTTTAGAGCACCCCAGGCCTCCAAAACCAGATCTCGCGAAGTGATGTTATCTGTATCTTGGTATTGCTCATGTTCTGGCATAACTCCCCTGGTTTCGACATCCTTTTTAATGTCCTTTGCCTGGGCCTGTACTTCTTTAACGACCTTGTTAAAAACAACTTTAAATTTCTTGTTTTGTGATTCGAATCCTATCTCGTTTATTCTGGGGAATAATTTTTTAATTTGCTCTTTGAACAGAATGACGAGAAAGATAATGAGAACAAAGGCAAACAATAACCAGACATAAGGATCAATTATTGTTTGTACCTTCAGTAAAATTTCTTTCATATCACAACTCCTTTACGCCAGCCTTGGTTTGACAAGGTTCTGTTAAAAAAAGCAGGTGAGTGAGAGTTCCCGCTGTCGAGTTATCTGACAATTGTATCCTTCTTGTCATTGTCTTCCGGCTCCGACTTTTTTGCCTCCTTTTTCTTGGGAGGCAGACTAACATGCTCCTCACCTGCTGGTGCTTCTATTTTGATGAAGGTGAAGAGCGTCGAGCCCGCCTTGACTTTGGAATAATTTTGCAGTTCCTGGGCACCCAATGCGGAAAGCATTTCTCCATTTACAAACGTTCCGTTACTACTGTTTTTATCAAGAAGTTCGTATTTACCACTACGACAAAGGATCAGTGCATGTTCGCCGGACATTCGTAAGTCCAGTTTAATCTGTATATCACAGTCTTGATGGGAGGATTCGCTATATACTTTGTCGCTGCCAATAAAATTTTTTCCTTCCCTGATCGGAAACATCTGCCCCTGCGGCTGCCAGGTAAAGGTTATCAAAACTCCCACAATTTTCCGCGTGTCTTCCTTACCCATATGGCCTCCAATATTGGTGGAGTCACCACTTACCGGCATTGTTCTGGTCATCCGGTCTTCAGGTTGTGATGGCGTGGTAGTTCCTATCCTGGTTTCTCGATCAGGTGTCTCTTGATGTGCCATAATGATCTCCTTGTTGTCAGTTTATGTTCTTTGTCTTATGATTGAGAACATCTTGAAAGATTGTTTGGAAATCCTTACTGTGGTTGCAAAATAATTATTTAGTTTCCAAACTGATATTTAGCCATCTGAAGCTGTAACCTTGAATTCAGATATTCCTATACGGAATATCTCACCGGGGGTGAGAATAAAACCTGTATCGGTTACTGGCACATCATTGACAAAAGTCCCGTTGCTGGATCCCTTATCAGTCAGGAACAGATTGCCGTTTTCGTATCGGAGACAGGCATGATCTCCTGAAATGTATTCATCCTGGGTGATACATAGGTCGTTATCCGGATTTGCACCTATATTAAATAAGGGCTTTACCATTGAATAGTGTTGACCTTCTAGAGGCCCACGCAGGCAGGTAAGGATGGCAATGGGCGAATCCGGGTCTGAACCGATGGAAGAAGCGCTTCCAACCATGGTTTTCCTTCTTTGAGTTTGCTGTGAGGAAGGAGAGCTTTCGACCGGTGCTTGCCATGTTTTTGTTTGCTGTGGAGAAACAGAAGTTCCAACCAGTGTTTTTTTCCTCTGTGTCTGGTGTGGGATAGAAGAGGGTGGTGCTGGTGTAGATATTTTTTTATCACCTTCGACCTTAGACTTTCTGTCCGTTAACCCGCCGGGAGTCTTCTGCTTTGATCGCCAAATTGCATAAGCTGCTGCAACTGCTAACAACAGAAAGACGAGAAACCACCAAAACGAAGTATTGCTGGTTCCAACCACTTTATTTGTTTTGATCGGTTCTTCGATGTTTTCTTCCTTTGTTTCTTCTTGAAGCGGTGGTTTGGGCTGTGCAATAGCCGACTGAGAAATCGCTGTTTGAACACTGTTAGTTATCAGTTTCTTGTCAGAACCTTGAAACTGCACCCCGACTCTAACTGTTTTGGGCGATGTAGTGTCGATTGATCTTTCAAAAGAAACCACATAAGAGGCCAGGATTTCGTCGAATATTTTATTAAGCGCGGTTTCAATGCCACTGGCGTCGGTATTGACAAATTGACCACCGGTATCATTAGCCAGTGATTGCATCGTGTCAGCGTTCTCTTGTTTTGCATGCAAGAGCACCACATCTATCGCAACACCGGTCTCAAGCGCTTGCGCTCTGACCTCTGTTGTGTTTTGTCTCGAACCACCATCGTTTTCCCCATCGGTTATAACTAAAATTCGTTTCAGTACCGGAGAGGAGGCATCTTTACTGTCACTGTTAACGTGCCCCAAGGAGTCGTAAAGTGTGTCATACAGGACCGTGTGCAGTCCCTTCATGTTCTCCAGTTCATTTATTTTTTGATATATTTCTTTTGGTTGCGTGAACCACTGGATCATTCTCGGCTCATTTTCAAAAGATACCAGGGCGAGACGATCCTGTTTCTTGAACAATGGTTTTCTCAAAAGACTTTTGAGGGCGTTCTTCGTTTTTTCCAGTTCTCTATCGTCTATACTGCCGCTCTTATCAATGCAAAATACAATAGTGAGTTTCCAATCAGAATCAGAAAATGACGAGATAGAGGTCGCTGTCGCTGTAGTCTTGTTATCTTCGATGAGGCGCAATTGGGATGGTTCGGCTTTGGTGCCGGGCGGGAGATCGACAACGATAGAAACGTTGCCTGTTTGAGATGCATGGACTGATCGGATCCAGATGGCTTCATTTGCAAAAGCCAGGTTTCCGAAACAGATGAACATGATGCTGAGGCACACCATTATTTTGGCTTGCATGGGTTTTCCTCCCTGTTTTACTGCTGTCCTGTGATTGTTACCTCAAATGAAATCATATTTTATGGAACTATTGCTTTTGAGTCTTGATTTCGGTAGATCAAGCAATATCGAAAAAATGTGTCTTTTGACCAGATTCACCTGTTGTCGTATCCGTTCAGTTTGTGAGATAATTTTAAAAGTTTAAAATAATTTCTCACCTCCGTGGGGCTGTTCTGTGTCAGAGGAACTTGCTTCGGCAACAGTATTGATGGAAATTTTATCCTCGGAGGTAAACAAATGTATCAATAACAATCATATGTCTGCGGAAAAAATTTTCAAGGTACCCCTTAAAGAAAATTGACCCAGATGAATCAAGGTGAGGTCTTTGGGAATGAGCGGGAAATAGCCATTGTCAAAAGTTAAACAACTATCGCTATCAACATTTTGACCAACTTTGTCAGAGAGCAGTGGCCGAAACATTACGACAGGATTACACCTGAAATGCAGGACCGCCTAATAACCTGGTTAGACCAAACCGTCGGTGGAGTTTTTAAAGAGAAGCTTCCGGGAAAAACTTATCTCTTGACACAAGTGTCTTAAACTGAGCCTGCTTATTTTGGATAATATCACTTTGTAATCAGGCTCTACTCTACTCCGTTTATTTTGAAGTAGTACCTTCACCTGAAAGTCTGCAACTCTATGCAGTACCCTCAAGAGGCATTAAAAAGAACACCCCGTCAGAGGGTACTGAACAGAATACCGGCTTATTTCCCGCATATCGAAGTCAGGGCAACTTCAATTCATTAAAGAAGTGAAGAAATAGTGAGTAAATCTTTGTCGAACTGCAGTACGCCATAGAGCGCTTCAGCCAGCTTCTTGATATTTCCACTTTTACTTGAATAAACAACAAGTGCCTTTATAATCTACACTCCTGGTTGAAAATTTTAAATGTAACGGTTGATCTGTAATATGCTGGTGTGGCCCACACTATTTAATGAGGTGGTTTCCAGTTGAGGTACAAAATGTTCATGAGAAATTCGGGTTAACGTCCTGAGTGCCCCGTCATGTGTGCAAGAATGTTGACCTCTCTCACTCCGCCCGCAAGGCTTCCACAGGATTCAGGCCGGCAGCATGACGAGCCGGGAGCACGCCGGCCAGAAGACCTATCGCAATGGCCAGTAGCTCGGCATACACCGCATAGATCCATGGCGTGTGGGTTGGCAAAGCCGGAACCAATGCCCCTAACAGCCAGGCAATCCCGGCACCGAGAATGAGCCCTGCAAGTCCCCCGATTCCCGCCAGCACCGCCGCCTCGCCGATAAAAAGCCAGAGGATCTGCCTGCGGTCGGCACCAATAGCTCGCAACAGTCCGATTTCAGGCGTTCGTTCATTCACGGCAATGGTCATAATGGTCACTACCCCTACCCCGCCAACCAAAAGAGATATGGCCCCCAGTCCGCCGACTGCCATGGTCAGGACCCCCAGCACCGAACCAAGGATCTCAAGCATCTCCTCCTGGGTGGTGATAGTAAAATCCTCGGCTCCGTGTCTGCTTTTCAGCAGTTTTTTGGCCCGTTCGGCGATGGTCTTCGATTGCAGATCGTTCTGGTAAAGAAGATCAATCTCCATCAGGCTTTGCTGGTT
>RCMY010000120.1_pt1 | contig 91524 bp, 80 predicted proteins | sample 2041341 | NCBI WGS metagenome assembly RCMY01 (sample SAMN09708234, study PRJNA481090) | Marine sediment metagenome, whole genome shotgun sequencing project. | reverse complement strand
TGTGCCTCTTTGTAAGTAATCAGGCATGTGTAACCCTTTACTAAGTGAATGTAATGTTATAGTTGTTAACAACTTAATGTTATATTAATATATCTTTCGGCAAAGTCAAGACTCGAAATTACGGTTTGACATAAACGGGATGAAAGTTCGCAACTTCGGAAATAAGTGTTTAGCAGCTTTGATAGAATGTGCCATTTGGTGGTAACTATTTGGGTAATTGTGGTTATCGAAGCGGGTGTGGGAATTACTTAGGCCGATGCTTTAAACATCGGTCTAAGTAAGGGTGTTACTGTACTTTAACAATGGCCTTGCCTTGATTTTCGCCTCGCATGAGGCGACAAAAAGCAGCGGGTGCTTGTGCTAGGCCTGCTGTGATATCTTCACGTACTTTTAAATGTCCCTTTTGCACTAGGGGTACACATGCGTCTATAAACTCTTGTCGGCGCGCTTCAAAATCGTAAACGACTAAACCAAATACCTTGGCTCTAGCCCTTATCCAAAAGCCTGGAGGCGGGCCGCCAATGCGATCTTTTTGATTATATTCGGCCATTAATCCACATAGAATAACACGCGCGCCAACGGCTAAACGTTCAGACACAGTGTTGAGTAATTCTCCACCCACTAAATCAAAATAGATGTCTATTCCTGTAGGTTGCAACTCATCTAAACGTGCCGCTATATCATCTGTTTTGCGGTTCAAACATATATCATAGCCAAGTTCTTCACGAGCAAACCGACATTTTTCGTCGCTGCCCGCTATTCCAATTACTTTGCAACCATAGATTTTTGCTAATTGCCCCACCATTGAACCTACCGCACCGGTAGCAGCAGGAATTACGACCACATCACCCGCTTGTGGTTGTGCTTGCCAAATTAAGCCGGAATAAGCGGTTAAGCCTGGCATGCCGAGCGCTGATAGTGCATAGGAAGCGGGATCAATTTGTGAACTTACTTTGGTGAGTTCAGCTTCGTTATGTACCGAATAAGTTTGCCAACCCGCAAAACATCGCACTAATTCACCCTTTTTAAATGCCTTATTGTTCGATGTAAGTACACGACTAACGGTTTCACCGCGCATTAAATCGCCAGGCATTACTGAACCAGAGATGTGGCGCCCTGATATTTGGCTACGCATGTAGGGATCCAGCGACAAATATAAGGTTTCACAAAGCACTTGTTCGGGGCCTGCCACAGGCATATCGCTTGTGACGACGGCGAAATTGTTGGGCTGGGGCTCTGACTCTGGAGTCGTGCTCAAAATTATTTGTGTATTACTGGTCATAACAGTTGTACCTATTTTAATAACGCGTAGACCGCCGCCCTCGTTAGCGGCAAATCTAGTTTATAACGTTCTTACTGCTTAAAAATTACTTTAAGCCTAGTGATTGAGGATTAACACGACCATGTGGATCAAGTGCATTTTTAATCGTTTCAAGAACGGCATACGATTGTGGCTTAAGTCCGTCTTTATATTTATACGACTTCCCAATTTGTAAATGTACGCCACCAATTTCTCTATATAAATCACCTAATTCGGCGCGTATTTTTGCAACCGCTTCACGTGCAGGTAAATTTTCCGGAAACTTGGTTAATTTAGCTAAATGATCCTTTTCAACACTATGTGCATGAATTTCGGTATATGCATCAGGCCAGAAGAACACAGGTTCAAGCACAAAACACGAAAACCCGACTAGCGCAAATAAGTGACCCGTGCCGATTTTATATTTATCCAATGTTTCGCGGTGTTTGTCAAACAAGGCCACCGTCGATTGATAAGCTTGCTCTGCCTTCGAGTGCGGGAATAATCCATGAATGGGAACCCAGCGTTCACCGACTGGACCCAACATATTATTCACAGGGCCAAAGGGATTGGCGCGTGTAATTTTAGGAATGCTGTTCTCAATTTCGCGGCCATTATGTTTTGCCGCGATATCGCGAATGGCCTTTAAACGGGCATCGACGCCCGAAGAAGTATAATCCTCAACAATGACTTGAATCGAAAAGTCTACGTTTTTCATATAACCGCGACCGGCTAACGCAACTTTAGCACCGTCTTTTAGTGCCCCCATAAACGAGCCTGATGACTTCATTACACCTGCTAGGGCTTTAACATCTTTACCCAAGCTTTCACGCTTCATGCGCTGTGATTGTAGAAAAGGATCAAAACCAAAGCATTCCATCGCAAAACCGCTGCGAGCAATATCTGACATTGCTGCAATTGAGTGCTCTGCGCTTTTAAAATCAAACGCAAGAAATCCTTTTGCTGGTAATTCAGGTATCAAGCGCAAGGTTACCTTTGCTTTAAAACCAAGTGCGCCAGTATCACTTGTGAAAAGGCCTGTTAAATCGGGCCCGTAGTGCCGGAAAAACGGAGAGCCGTTAATTTGCGCATCAGATCCAGTATTAACAATACTGCCATCTCCCAACACCACCTCAAGACTCACGACAGAGTCTGCGGCACTGCCAAATTGACCTGAACCCCAGAATATTGAGTTTTGCGACAGTCCGCCGCCAATGGTTGCCTTCAGTCCCGAAAGCGTTCCCCAAAAAGGAGTTCGCAAACCACTACCTTTTAATGCTTCATGTAGTTTTTTCCATGTGCACCCAGCTTCAACCGTAACATACATATCATCACGATTGATTTCAACCACCTTATTCATTAGGCCTAAGTCAATAATCAAGGTTTCAGTTGTGGTGGGAACATAGCCACTGGTATAAGACATGCCGCCGCCACGCGGGACTACTATAATATCGTTTTGAGACGCTACTTTAAGCGTTTCTGCAAGCTGTTCAACAGTTAGGGGTCTTGCAACAGCAAGTGCTGGCAACTGTTTAGTAAAAACATCTTGCGCGTATAGGCTACGCGATTGATCATCGGTAAGTAGATTTTCGTTGCCAAGAATTTTAGATAGTTGATCAAATACACTATCCATTACTTTAGTTTGAGTTGACATATAAAGCTCCTTCAAAAAACTGAAATTGAACACAATAGCCTTAATGTACTATCATTATCACTTTATGTCATTAACTTTTTAGTAACATACTGTTAATGTTAATTGATTTGTACACCGTGTGTTTACATCTGTGCGTCAATGTCGTCCTTTAACACTGCCCCTACAAGATTTTTGAATCTTAAGCATTTTGCAGCAGATCGATATGGAAACCCGAGGGAGAAATAACGGTTCTTGTTATAAACTGACGATCTAAATAGTCAATTTTCAAAGTGGATTTTGATATCACTGCGTTTTCAGGCAACTCTGTGACACAAGCCTCCAAATTATCTACAACCACCGCCGCGCGGAAAAAACCTATTGCCGGAGGATTCGCTCTAGGATAAAGATTGTTACCTGTTACTTTTTCGTATTTTACAAGTTCAGCTCGGCCAAACCGATGTTCTTGGTTTCCAAGCAATTGCATATGTAAGCTTGCACCTTTGGGTAGACCAATCATTTTTTCAATTTCTTCCCCTTTTAAATGATGACTATCTAAGGTTGAGAACCCTAAATGATTGTAAAACTTCATTTCTTTTTCAATATCAGCAACCGTGGTAACGACCGACGTAATACCGCCAAATAAACGATCTGTCAACGCGGGCGTTTCACCTACAATTTCCGCCAAAACAAGGTTAACGCCATCGCAACCAACAACCTGCACTTCCCAGACTTCAAGATTTTCAATCGCATAGAATACAGGTTCTGATCTTAACTCAAAGCCTGCGGCTTTAAGTTCGGCAACTCTATCGTGAAAATTGACAACGTTAATATCTAAATTTTTAGGGCACAGATCAAAAGCCTGGGCGCCATCTCTGACACTTTCACATTCGTCCACAAATTCGACAAGCATTACTTTCCCACAAGGAGCACGAGGCGTTGCCAGCAGCGCGAGTCCGCTGATAGAGCTAGGTTCAAGTGCCCAGAGCGATTCTAGCGTTCGGCAATCTTTAGCTTGCTTAATACTAACCGAAAAGCCTAAAACATCTCGCCATAACGTTAGTGATTCTTTAATATTTTTAACTCCGACATATAAATGATCGTACATAGTTTTTTACTCTTCCTGTTGTTTGTAAAGATAAACGTGTTGTAAAACTAAATATTGTGGCGTTCTAAATCGAGAATCATGTTTCATAGAAAATGTTCAGGCTAAAGCACGACATTTAACGTTTATTTAGCTGTATGATTTTATTGCACAAAAATAACACTATTGACACATTAATATAACAATAAATCAAAAACAAGGGTTAAGATGCTTGACGAGTTAAAACTTTGCAATTAAAGTAAACATATTGTTATAACAATATGTTTTATGTACATTGGAGTTATTTATGATTAATTTAGCTAGAGCAACATTCTTTTGTAAAGATATAGACGCTTCTTTACACCTTTATCAAGACCGCTTGGGTTTAGTCACTATTGACGATAAAACACTTTCAGGCCCAGGTGCCGGTGGGCTGTTAGGGTTAGGCAGTTGCACTTTGCGCATTGTATTGTTGGCTAACGACATCAATAGCCAGCCCATTGTTGCGCTAATGGCAATTAGTGAGGCTGACATTCCAAAAATGCCAGCTCCACCTGAAGGTATTGCGGCGGGTCAAGCCGCAACCGTCTTTCAAACAACTAAGTTTGACGAAATTCGCGCCCAGCTTGAAAGCGATGGCGTTAAATTTTTATGCGCACCGGTTGAATATCCAAAACCCACGTCATCGCCTGGCTCACCCGCGGGTCTTTACAAAGAGATGATATTTTTCGATCCCGATAACCACCTTATCAGTTTGCTGCAAATTATCCCTAAGAACTAAACCATTACTTTTCGAATAAATTAAACAGGAACAATAATTATGAACAATACAGATATAAAAGCCCCTTTCGCTATTGTTGGTAAAATTCACTATACAAGTATGAAAGAAGGTCGTGAACAGCAAGAGCGAGGCCGAGAAGCGTTTCGTATTGATATCCAAAAAGATGGATCAAAAACGGTGTCTGCGCATGGCGAAATTGATGACGAACCCATGATAACACGCGATGTTTTTTCTGGTCTCAATGCAGACTTAACACCTCAAGACTGTTTTGTGAGAATTTCTGTTGGTAACGAGTTTAGAGGTTCAGCCTGGTTTACATTTGAAGACGATAGATGTGAGTGTGAAGCCTTAACGTCTATTGAAGGCCGATTAAGCCAAACGGTTAAGCTCTCTAAAAAGGCGCCAGCCTTTGGCAATCACGCTATGGTTAATGATGGCCTACTTATGAGTCAGTATGACTTAGACAAAGGACCTGGCACGCAAGTGATAAAAGGCTTGCCGCTATCGTCGCCTGATCATCGAGGCGCTACTGGCCCCATGCTGTTTGTGGTTGACGTTGCTATTGAATATGTTGGAAAAGAAACGCTCACGGTAGAGGCAGGCACCTTTGATGCCCTGCATTTCAAAATAGTGGATGTGCCCGGATTGCCTTTAGAACATCCAGAATATCATATTTGGTGCACCGCTGATGGACACTATATTTTGCTAAAAGCGACCGTGGGTGGCTATATGCAAACTTATTACGAACTGACTGAGTTAGCCTACGTTCCAATTGGACGAGCGGCTTTATGATTACCGTTCTATTAGTCGCGCACATTGCCGTTCTCGGCTATTGGTTGGGATCAGAATTTGTAATTAATCATACATTTAGATATGTTTCATGGTCTGCTGGCATGCCTTTTGACGAACGCAGTCGCCTTATGTCACATGTAATGAACGTTGATCAACATGTGCGATATGCGCTTGTGCTGCAGCTTGGATTAGGATTTGCGTTAGCCGCCCTATATGGCTTCATCCCAGGTGGTGAAACTAGCGCATGGGCTTTTTTGGTGTTTATGCTTGCTTGGCTGTGTTTTGTAGAAGTAATTCACCACTTAAGAACGGGCCCAATTGGCAATACCTTAGCCTTTATAGATCGCTCTTCACGCTACCTACTTATCCTAATTTTAGCGGGCATAGGTATTTACAGCCTCGTAAAGAGTACTTCAATACCGCATTGGCTATCGTGGAAGTTAATCTGCTTTGCAGGTGTTATTTCAAGTGGTGTAGGTATTCGTATTGCCCTTATTCAATATTTTGCTATATGGAAAAAAATAGAAAAGGAAGGCTCTACTGAAAGCAACGAACGAGCGATCAAATCATCATATAAGAGAGCCACGTCAGTATTATTAGTGCTTTGGGTATTTATCGCAATAATTGTTTATCTTAGTGTATGGAAACCGGTTTGATCAATGGGGTGAAAGCGCAATGAATGTACATAATCAATCCACTTCTAATGAATTGGAAAAATTAAAGCAATGTTTACAACCAGGTAGTCTGCTAACTGATGAAGTTTCTCGAGAGCTTTATTCTACCGACCTTTTTAAAAAGGGAGAACTGTGCGCTGCAGTAGCGCTGCCATTAACTGAAAGCGAAGTATGCAAAGTGGTATCCATTGCTACCGCATCAGGCTTTCATGTTATTCCTAGAGGCGCAGGGCTGACCTATGTTGAGGGCTATACGCCTAAGACCGAAAAATCTTTAGTGATTGATCTTAGTAAAATGAATAAGATTTTAGAAATCAATAAAGAAGATATGTACATTCGTGTTGAAGCAGGCGTGACGTGGAAACAAATTTACGATGCTTTACACCCGCACGGTTTAAGACTGCCTTTTTTAGGCACTTTTTCAGGCGCATTAGCCACCGTAGGCGGGGGGCTTTCTAATGGTGCCTTGTTCTTTGGTAGTGCTCGCTATGGCACTTCAGCTGAAATCGTGTTGAACATAGACGCAGTGTTGGCAAATGGTGACGTATTGCGTACCGGTCAACGTTCGGTAGTTAATTCAACGTCTCCTGCTTATCGTACGTTTGGGCCCGACTTGACAGGCCTTCTTGTGCATGATTCTGGTAGTTTTGCCATTAAAACGTCGCTTACCTTAAAACTTATGAAAGCGCCGCAACATGTTGGATATGCTTCTTTTGGTTTTAAAGATGTTGAAAAAGCGATTGCTGCCTTGTCTGAAATTGGACGCTCTGAATTAGTTGAAGAAGCTTATGTGATGGACCCAAATAAAACCAAAGAGTCCTTGTCTGCAGGTGATTTTAAATCAGACTTAAGCACGTTTTCTAAGGTTATCAAGCAAGAACGAAATCCGCTTAAAGGGATGAAAGCAGGCTTTAATTTAGCCATGCATGGTAAACGCTTTGTTGATGAAGGCATTCATTCATTGCATATGGTGTGCAGCGCAACATCGGAAGCTGCGCTTGAACATGATCTTCAATGTTGCAGAGACATTGCACACTCGCTGGACGGAGTTGATTTACCTGACTCTATTCCAAGAGCCGCGCGCGCCACTTTGTTTCCGCCACTTGATGCCATTGTGGGGCCAAAAGGTGAACGTTGGGTGGCATTGAATGCCAAAGTACCGCATTCACAAGCGTTTAACTTATATCAACGTGCTGAGGCGATACTGGCCAATTATAAACAAGACTTTGACCGTCATCATGTTGAAGTCACACGACTTTTAATGATCATATCGAACTTTTGTTTCAGCTATGAGCCGGTGTTTAACTGGAAAGACACGTGGTTGCCCATGCACCATACTTCGCCTGCCATAAAAAGAAACAAGATACCTGAACCCGAGCCTAACGTAGAGGCTAGGCAACTGGTTGAAAAAGTTCGTCAAGAACTGATTAATTTATTTAATGAACTTGGCGCCGCGTCAAATCAGATAGGGAAAACCTATCCGTACATCACAGCGCTTCATCCTGAAGCAGCAACTTTAATTAAATCAATTAAAAAATCACTTGATCCAAACAACTTGATCAATCCGGGAGTGTTAGGGCTATAGGCAGCAGCTTTATATTTAATAAAACGCAATTGCTGAATAATTTATGCTAATTTTAATGATTATTCAGCAAGTATAATGGCAACAAGGTTAATTTTATGAAGACCAAATTTGAAGAGTTCAGACTAGGCTGGAAAGTCTTATTTGCAGGGCTCTTAGGCGTCGCACTTGGCGCATCGCCTTTACCTTACAATATTATCGGCTTCACTGTCGCCCCTTTAAGTGATGAGTTTGGCTGGAGCCGAACTGAGATTTTAATCCCCATCACCATTTTTGGTATTACCGCGTCATTATTGGCGCCGGTTTTTGGTTGGCTAGCCGACAAGTATGGCGTTAGGCGTGTGGCACTGTGGTCATTGTTTGCTTTTGGGGTAGTATTTGCGTCTGTGTCGTTAACACCTTCGTCTATTGCCGTGTATTACGGACTGTGGTTAGCTATGGGCCTAGTTGGAATAGGCTCTACGCCAGTTACATGGAGCCGAGCAATCAATATGTGGTTCTTTAAAAGTCGCGGCTTAGCACTGGGCATGCTTTTGCTGGGTACGAGTCTGCCCCCCTTATTTATTCCCCATGTTGCAGCTTGGGCCATCGAAAACAGCGGATGGCGCAGCATGTTCCTGATTGTTGCTATGTTTCCCCTGTTTATAGCGTTGCCTGTGTGCTTGCTTTATTTTCGAGAGCCTACCCCAAGTGAACAGCCTCAAGAGATTAAAAACACCTCAGGAGAAGTCACCGGCTTTACGCTCAGTGAGACCTTAAGAGATCGTAGATTTTGGCTCATTTGGGTATCGGTAGTGGTAATTGCCATGGCGTTTGGGGGTGCTTTTGTCAATATGGTGCCCATATTGACCGATCACAGCTTTACCCCATCACAAAGTGCAACTGTTATGACCTTCTTCGGGATTGGCATTCTTACAGGTAGAATTATAACAGGCTTACTTTTAGACCGTTTCTGGGCCGGCTTTGTTGGTTTTCCATTACTTTGCCTGCCGGCCATATCTTGTTTCATACTAATAGGCGATAACGTGGTTTTGCCAATGGCCATTTTGGCAGGCTACTTATTGGGATTTGCAGCAGGTGCAGAAAGTGACCTCATTGCGTATTTATCAGGCCGATATTTTGGCATGGCGCACTACGGAAAAATTTATGGCATGTTGTACATGCCCTTTGGACTAGCGTCAGCGCTTTCACCCGTTGTTTATGCGTATATCCGCGATACAACGGGCAGCTACAATCCCATGCTTTTCACAGCTATATTTTTGTATATTGGAGGCGGTATCTTGCTACTACTTCTGGGTAAATATCCTACCAACTTTGATAAAGCTAAAACCATTAAAGCGAATTCTAAACCTGTAACGAATGTTTAGCACTTAAGATTTAACTAGGAATATATAGACATGAAAAAGTTTGTAAGCGTTGATGAAAAAACGGTCAGTTATCACGTTTGGGGCAACTCAGGCCCAGTAGTTATTGCACTGCACGGTTCGCCGCAATCTGCTAGAGCGGTAGCACATGTATGCGAAGCACTTGCCGCAAAAGGGTTTTTGGTAATAGCACCCGACACTCCGGGCAACGGTTTATCCGATCCTTTGTTAAATTCTGAAAAAACCACGATTGTAGATTATGCAGCGGCACTTTACAGATTCGTTGAAACCCTTGGTATAAAGAGTCATGGTCTTTATGGGTTTCATACTGGTGCAGCTATTGCTTGCACCTATGCAGCTTTATATCCAAGTAAAGCGAACAGTGTATTTTTTGATGGATTGCCTAATTGGTCATTGGACGAACAAGAAAGTTTGGTGGGGTATCTTTCTAATTTTGAACCCAGTTGGGACGGCTCTCACATGACATGGTTGTGGGCCAGAATGGAAGAGCAAACGGTTTTTTTTCCATGGCATCATGCAAGTTCAAAGTACAGAATGGACTATAACGCGGCGCCTGCAGAAGCTTGCCATGCGAATGTTATGGACTTACTAAAATCAAAAAATAATTACATTAAACCTTACAGTGAAGCACTAAAATTTAATCCGGGTAACTGGATTGGACTGTTAACCACCCCTAAGATATGCGCCGCCAGCTTTGAAGATGTATTAAAAGAGCATTTGACTCGCCCCGGATTTGAAGGCGTAACACCTTATGTTTATCAAACCCGTGATGAAATGTATGCAAAAGCGATCCAACTTTTTAATGAAAACAAAACTGAATCGATTACCCTTAGCGCGCAACACGAAATACCCTGTGGCTTTGTTGAATTTGATGGTAGTGAAGTATTTTGGCAAGGTAATCCGCACCAACATTCAGACAATCCTACTCTGGTTTTCTTGCATGGCTCTGGTGATTCGAGCAGAACCTACACCCGCCTAGCTAAATCGATGAACTTATATACCAACACGATTAGCTTTGACTTGCCTGGTCATGGTTATTCAAGTGACTGTAGCAGTCTTAACAAAGAGTCAGTGGAAAGCTTAGCCAGCCACTATCATGCTGCTTGCCAAAAATTAGGTGTACACAATTATATTGTTGTAGGGCAGCGACTTGGCGCTTTGATAGCCAATGAAATGTGCAAACAAAAATATGCGCAAAAAGCAATTTGCATAGATACCAGTGACAAACTCACACAACAAGACTGGGAAGATCTCAAGCAAGTTAATTGTGCTTTACATCCACAATGGGATGGTTCTCATCTTGTTAGAGCATGGAGAATTGCTAGGTGGGAAACAATCTTTAGCCTGTGGTTTAAACGAGATAGAGCTCATGCTCGCGTTATAGCGGGAGCGCAGTTAGATCCTAATGGCATCCAACACAGAGCTGAGACTTTACTTATGGCAAAAGATGAGTGGATTAGTGCGCTTAAATTAGAATCTGAAACAGTTGTTGAGAAGGTCGAATCGTCAAAGGTAATTGAGTATGTGACTCGCACCGAAGGTGAGCCCATTACAAGTGACACTCCCAGCATTTCAAAATTCAACGATAACTGGTTTAAAATGCTAGCAAATCACGTGAATTTATAAAAATACTAATAATTAACTTTGTACAAAAAAAAAGGAACGCGTAGCTATGAACGAATTTTTAATCATTAAACTACTGCATATTATTTGCTTTGTTTATTGGCTCGGTGGTGATTTAGGAACCTATTATGCAAGTCGATTTGTTGCCCGAAGCGACATCTCGCCCGAATCGCGTAATGTTGCAATGACCATAATGATGGGCTGCGATCAGGGGCCTCGCTTTGCGATGCCTATTATATTGCCCTTAGGCTTTCATTTGGGTCACTATTTGGGCGTTTTTACAGTCAGTTCTTTATGGCTGGCTATCATCTATACACTTTGCATCTTATGGGGTGCATCGGTTTTGATTATGCATTTTTGGCACAATAGCAATCTTTCAAAGCTACTGGGTAAAATTGACTTTCAATTCCGTTTATTAATTGGTGTATCGTTGGTCGGGTTAGCAATATATGGCTTAATGAATGACACCATTATTACAAGTGCATGGTTTTCATATAAGTTGCTAATCTTTGCTGGGCTTGTGTTTATGGGTTTAATGATACGCGTCAATCTTAAACCATTAATTGCTGCATGGGGCCAATTACAAAGTAAAGGTCCAACTGATGAACTCAATACAACGATTCAAACAAGCTTAGGCCGCTGCACACCCTACGTGCACACAATTTGGCTTGGTTTGCTTGTTAATGCTGCTATTGGGTTACATATATTCGGATAGCCCTCGTTTTTCATTTTTTACATGCACTAGCAGCGTCCTGCTAGTGCAATATCAGATCTATTACTATACTAAGCGTTAAGTAATTTTTGTTTAGTCGGTAATTAAGCTTCGGTAACTACTTAAGAATCTTTCTATTTACAACTTTAAAGACCACGCCAAAGCTTACCCCACACCACACTGTCGTTTAGCTATTTAAAACTGTTATAATAGCCTTATAGGGAAATTAACAAAGCCAACCTTGCTTATCTCGCTTATTGGTAACTGGACGAGATAAGTACTACCTAGTGGAGATTGCAATGACAGATGATGATCGACTAGAAGATACTGACAAAGCATCGATACTAACAGCAGACAGTGCCCAGCTTAAGGTTTATTATGATGCGGCCTGCCCGTTGTGTAGACGAGAACGGCAACGTTATGAGTCATGGCAAAAAGCCGCCGAAGGTGTGGCTTGGCTTGATGTAAATACGCATCACGAACATTTGCTTGCACGTGGCATTGTTCCACGTGAAGCGCTGCTGTCGTTGCATGTGGAAGACGCAAATGGCGATTTCCACGACGGTATTGACGCCTACGTGCTGTTGATGCGTCGAGTACCGCGTTTGCAGCCTATAGCATGGTTAATAGGATTACCGGTCATTAAACCCATATTAACGTGGATATACCAACGCATGGTAAGAAGTAGGTTAGCAAAGGACGGACGACTATAGTTGCGCTATGAAAGCTATATTATTGTAAGCAACTTTTTGCACTAATCTTGATGAATATACTAACTAGGAAGACAAAATGCGTCATTATTGGAAGCCAATAAGCATTGTGATTGCAATATTTTTTGCTGGGCTAACGCTACAGGGCTGCGATAAAACTGAGAACGTTAGTCAAGTAACACTGTCGATGCTGACACAAAATGCAGCTCGCTTTGATGATCGTGAGATACTCACACAGGGCGTGGTAAATCGTTTCGAAGATCCTTTGCACTATTGGATAGAAGACAGTAATTTAAACCGCGTCGAGATTCTTCCACACAAAAAAGCAGCAGCGTATTTGGGTCAAGCAGTGGTAGTTAAAGGACACTTTCGCTTTTCAGCCACAGAAGGTCGACTACTCACGCTGACGGAGATCAAGCGTGAGATCCCATAGTCCCCTAACTTGTAGATGGTAGCTTTTATAGATTGCAGTATCGTTTTTTAAAATCACCTTACACCGGAGCAAAGCATGCAAAGCCCACAGAAACGCGTTAAGAAAACGCACATTTCGGTTGCACAAAATGCCTCTGGGCGCAATTTGCATGTGCCAATTTATCGCATAAGCGATAATTTACCCGGGCCTAGTGTGTATATTCAAAGTTCTATTCATGGGGCTGAGGTGCAAGGTAATGTAGTGATTTATCATTTGCTACAAGCGCTTAAAAATACCCAAATTAGTGGCGAAATAGTGTTAGTGCCAAACTGTAATCCAGTAGGAACTAATATTAAGGCTGGCGAATATACGCTTGGCCGTTTTGATCCAGTTAACGGCACCAATTGGAACCGTGGTTATTTTTACGACCCTGAAAAAGTACATCAATTTGCTGATAAAGTTCAAGCCGATACCCCGCACGCTCTTATTAAACAGCAATTTCGCCAGCTCTGGACAGACGCAATTAGCCAAAAACTAGTGCAACCGTGGGGACTTGGCTTAGCACAACAGCTTAACCTTAAATTGCAACAAATGGCCGTTAAAGCCGACATCGTATTAGATTTACACAATGGCCCTGTCTCAACGCGTCATGTGTATATTCCTGAGTACGCCAAACATGCCGCTAAACAATTCTCGATGCCGCATTGTATATTTATCCCTAATGTATTTGCAGGCGCATTAGATGAAGCCTGTTTCAGTCCGTGGTGGACTCTGCAAGATTTATTGGCAAGTAAATTTGAAAGTACTTTTGATTTTGGTGTAGAGGCTTTTACGCTTGAAATGGGCAGTCAAGAAGTTATCAGTTTTGCCGAAGGAAGCAAAGATGCCAAGGGTATTTTAGGTTTTTTAGCATGCAAGGGTGTGCTTGATGATAAAGCCTTCAAACCCGACAACATGCAACGAGTTGGCGTCAAATTAAGTGATTATCGTACCATGTTTACCGACTTTGGCGGTATGGTTGAATACTGCGTAAAACCGGGGCAGCACGTTAAACAAAACGATGTTATGGCAAAGGTTCTAAATATTGACCATTTAGACAATGAGAAGGCTATTTACGAGGTACTCGCTCCTTGCGACTTAATTCCTATTTTACATTTTCCATCGGCATCTGTACTAAGCGGTACTCAGTTGTATAAATGCTTTACTCATTATTTTGACATTGAATAACAAACTAAGCTTAATCAAGATAACCCTGTAAATGTCATAATTGAGACGTGGGAGTCTCGCGCGCATTACGAAAAATACCTAGCGTGGAGAGGCGAAACGGGTGCCTTGGATGCATTAGGCTCTATGCTTAGCGAGCCCCCAGTATTCGCGATTTCGATACCCTCGGTAGCTACTAACACTCGCATAATCAGTCTGAAAATATTGAACCTCGGCTCCCGTACATGGGCATTAACGTAGTGCTTGACGCCCTTAGCGCTGGGGGTCATCATAAGGATGGCTTGATCTTATGACAGTTAATTCGGCAAGCGCAGGCTGGATGCAAACAAATAAGGATGTTGCAAAAGCGGCTTTGTTGGTAATGTCATTGCAAGGACAATATTTGTAGTTCAAAAACAACCCATTTTAATGGTTTGGAAAAGCTGTGTCGTATAATTTAATTAAACCGAGGTTTTAAGTTGTACTTCGATCGTAGCCATGCTTACATCTAGTATTTTATCAATGGACATTTTAAAATCACAGAAACATTTTGTTATCTATTCGTTCTTACTTATCTAATAGTGGACTTTTTCTAAGCAATTTGGGTTATCGACCTTTTTTTCTGTCGATGTGATACTGAGAAGTCCTCGTAATGGTTAAGAATTGTTGGATACCCGCGTTTGCTATACACTAAGGCTTAAAGCGGTCATTGAATATGCATGTATCTTATTGTGGGGATTTAAAGCGCAAGTTAGCGCTTCACAGCCAGCGAAACTAGTAAAAAACAGAGTAAAATCAGGCCTTCTTGCATGGAGCAGGACGGCGGTTTGTTCTACCTAAGCTCGTTTTTTGCACTATTAATAGAATTATTGGTTTTTATTTTTCCTACATATTTGATAACTCTGTTCCCAAATAAAGTCTGTTGTATGAATCAGAATTATGCTTTAGCTTGTTTCCAAATTAACGATAGTGGAGGGGAAATGGTGTGTAAAGCTAACAAAGCCTTCATTTTTGTGTTCCTATTATTTTATTGTTCATCGCTTGTTTATGCGCAAAGTGCGCTTGTTGTGTTAGATAAAGAACTAAATAATGCAAGTGACGCTAATAAAACCGAAATATTATTGCAATTGATTGATCATTCAAGAAATTCGGCACCTAAACAAGCTCTAGCATATGGGCAACAAGCTCTAGTACTACTTGAAGTCTTTCCTAATGATAAAAACAAAATCAAAGTTTTAAATCAAATGTGCTGGGTTTGGCGTTTATTAAATGAGTATGACAAAGCGTTCACTTCAGGAAAAGAGGCGGAAAAGTTAGCCATTCTAACAAATGATTTACAGGGACAAAGTTTAGCGCTAAATAATATAGGCGTTATTTATTGGTCTTTAGGAGATTATAATCAAGTACTAGACTATTGGTCGCGAGCTCTATCCATTCGAGAAAAAATTGGTGATGAAAATGGTATTGCAGGCTCTTTGAACAATATTGGACAGGTTTATTTCCATTTGAATGATAATAAAAGTGCGACCCATTATTATGAACAAGCACTAGAAATATCTAAAAGGACCGGAAATAGAGAATACTTGGTGAACCATTTAGATAACTTAGGCGAAGTCTATCTTAAACTCAAACATTTTTCTAAGGCCGAAACGGTTCTTCTACAAGCTCAAAAGATCGCAAAAGAAGATGTTAATAATAAAGGTTTTGTCAGTACTTTAATCAACCTAGGTCAATTAAATCTACTTAAGAATAAGCAAGATGTTGCCCAGAGCATGTTTTTACAAGCTGAAAATATTGCAGAGCAAATGGGTATGAATGCAAAAGCAATCGAAGCTAGGCAGCAATTAGCCTTAATTGCGTATCAAAGCAAAGAATATGATCAAGCCCTAATGTTAGCTCAAAAATCACTAATCGAAGCTGAAAGAATAACTGATAAGCAACTGATAATTGATTCCTATAAATTACTTGTAGATATTCAAGAGTCTACAAAAGATTATCGCGCTTCTTTAGATGCCTTTAAGCAGTACAAATATTTTAGTGAGCAGATGTTAAATCAAAAAAAGCAGAATCAGATCACTTCCATTCAAATTCAACTTGAAACAGAGCAAAAGGAAAAACAAATTGCCTTGCTAGAAGCTGAAAGTCAATTACGAGACATAAAATTACAAAGCGTTGAGAGAATAAAATACAATTTATTGATAGTGATTGCCGTGTTATCAATATTTTCTTTAATTCTGGTTTGGGGCTACCGAGAGAAATCAAAAGCGAACAAAACAATTCGCATTCAAAATCGAGAATTAGAACAAACTAGACAAGAGTTACATCTACTTGCAATCACCGATCCATTAACCAAGTTATTCAATAGAAGAGCTATAAATAAGCAGCTTGATAGTGAACTAGTAAAAGTTAGCCAAACCCCAATAAAACTTTGTCTTTGCATTATGGATTTAGATAACTTTAAGCAAGTAAATGATACCAATGGCCACGATTTTGGCGACTATGTTCTTGTTGAAATCGCTAGAATATTAAATGAAGAAATTAGAGATTCAGATACTGTAGGTCGATGGGGAGGTGAAGAGTTTTTTATTTTGCTGGCAGACACAGACAGTGATGACGCACTGGTTATTTTAAATCGATTACTCAACAAAATTTCCACACATACTTTTCGCTTGAACGCTATTAGCAAACAAATTACAGCGACAATTGGTTTTAGCCTTTATCAAAAATCCACTTTACTTAAAGACGTGATAAAAGCCGCTGACGACGCCTTGTATGAAGGAAAGAAAGCGGGGCGAAACCAAGTGGTCTTTAAGGATGTCAGATAACAACTTAAGCCACACTGGGGTTCTAGGGATTTTCCCCTCTAAAAAGACATAATCTTCTGTGTCCCCTGCTAATATTGACCTACCAAGGTGTATAACTTTTTAACTTTCAACTATGGGGCGTGTTATCTCATGTAAATCCGGTAACTTTTGTGTGCTAGCGAATTGGTAAGTGCCACTAAGATTAATGTTTTGCCATGCCACAGGAGATACTCGTCGAGTTATAGCCGCCTTTTCCTCATCACCTATTTTTTCAAAGTGTTGCAACAGGTGGCTTAAAATCATTGAATTGAAGTAAATAATTGCATTGGCAATCAAGCGAGCACACTCGTTCCATAGGACTATTTCAGACTCATTTCTTCCACGGAACTGATCTCGACTAACAGAGGCTATCGCTCGTCTAAGAAAGTGCCAGGCTTCACCTCGGTTCAGTGCTTTTTGTACATATTGGCGCAGACTTGCATCATCAATGTAATCAAGTAAATATTGGGCTTTAATAAGTCTATTGTACTCAGTTAGTGCTTGTAATATAGGGTGTGAAGACGGATAGCCAGATAACTTTCGTACTAGTAGCGCTTGTGTCGTATGCTTTCCTTGAAGCGATAGAATGATTCGCTGAATATCTTGCCAACCAGCTTCTATCACGTTCATTCGTATCGGCTTTTTAAGCGCTAGCAGCGTGTTTCCGTCGTCACTTTCAGTCACGTTAAATAGATCATTAATAACATTACCAAACTGCGCATATCTTGGCGCAAAGCTGTAACCACATAGATCTAATAAGGCAAAATTAACGTGGTTAACACCATGGGTGTCGGTAGAGAGAACAATCGGCTTGAGCTCACTAGTATTGGACTGAAGTAAGTCGTAAATATAATGGGATTCATGCTCATTAGCACCGATGATTCGAGCATTGAGCGCGCTATGATTCGCGACCAAGGTCATCGCTGTAATACCTTTATTTGTGCCGAAGTACTTCGAGGAATAACGCGTTTTAAAGGTTTCAAGATGCGTTTCGAACTTTTGCCCATCAGTGCTGGCGTGCAGCACATCCTCTTGAATATGATAATGACGGAAGATGGGTAATGCCGCCACAGCATTGTTGATCACGTCACTGGCATCTTGTAGTGTTTCAGGCCGGATATAGTTAGCCTGAACGGTGCTTAAATGCTCGTAACTGCGATCAGATATTTGTGCCATGCCATAGACACCTCGGTGTGTGCCATTTGCAATCAAAATGGCGAGTAAGTCATCCTGATGGGATGTCGCCCGCTTTTGAATAGGAAGCACGTGTTCGAAGCATTGCATGAATCTAGTTTCCTGCTCAACATAACGCAAGACATCCGCAATACTGACAGGCCTCATTTGTGTAAAGAATGGATTGTTGACCAACGACTTAGTGCCTTTGACGGGCAAACGCCACCTTGTCCCGGTGCGATTTTTCATTATTACATTGCGGTTATCTCCGCTGTCGATATGCTGAGCTACGTCCTTTAGGGATGTCGTTAAACGAATTTGCTTTGTAGTTAAAAGCTCAAGAACGGGTTGTTTTAGCTTTTCCAACGTAGAAGATGCTAGCAGTTCAGTTTGCACCGATGACGTGATCAAGTCATCTTCCAATGCTCGGTATTTAGTGACGTTTGATATGTAAATACGGCCGTTTACACGAGCGCTTAGCTGTCGGTATAAAAGCCATTCGTAACGCTGAGCGTTGACCACATCATTATTTATAAGCCATGGACGATGTTTTTTAGCGATAAGGCTGGTATCCATTGTTTGTAGATTGTTATCTGAGGATAACTCTGCTTTGGTTATGTTTAGTTGTGTGACTAAGCTTTCTGAGCCACTCGTTGCTTGATATTCTAAACATAAGTACACTGGTCTAAGTAGCTGCCCTATCAATAGCTTTTGCTCGTCAAAGTATTTCCACTGGTATTCTTCCACGGTGCGTTTCTGCTTTTTTAAATACAGACAGAGAGTTTCAATATCACGGTTATTCATCACTTTTAATGCTTGTTGTTTCACACATGAGAAGGGTTGATTGTCATCAATGCTGTCATCAACAAATAAGCTTAAGAGTTCAGCAGCCTTTGTGACATTATCTGATGCAGACTGCCAAGCATTAAATACTTCCTGCTGGGCAAATGCATTGGCCGCTTCCTGCTGTTTGCGAATATGATAAATAAAGCCATCTGCTAGTCGTTCGAGACTTTGCTGGATACGCTGTGTGAGGAAACATAACAACCATAATTGTTGCTGTGACCGCTTAAATCGTTTTAGTTTACTACCATAATAATCCACCATTGAAGCGAAGTGTTGTTGGTTTTTGGCTGATAACTGCAAGCCTTCAACTGCATCATCAATTTGCTTCATCCATGAATTGAGTTGATGATAAAGAGTAAGCTCTTTTTTTAGTTCAATTACCGTAACACTTTTTGCACCATATCTAAGCGTGATTAAGGTGAGGTCGCTCGTGTCATCGACAATGCTATCTAGTTTAGCCCTCAACTGGGATGAGGTATGCTCACGAAGTCTATTATTTAGGGCTTTTTTAACGTGCCGCATTACACGACTGATAAGCTTTTGCAAAACAGTATATGCAGGAATGGCAATTTTATGTGTCGCTAAATATTCAGTAGTAGCATCAAACAGATAGCGAGGCTCAAGCCACGCCTTGCCAATACCAATAAGATGCGATAGTAAAAGCGTCGAATGTAAACTTTCATCCCATTTTTGATATTCTAAGAGCGTCATTACTTTGGAATACAAACGTTCTTTTTGCTTTTGTGAGGGCGTAAAAGGCCTTATATTAGTGCTATGTAGAATGTTGGTTGCAATAAATGTTAAATCATCTGCCATTGCAGAAAAACTTGGGTTTAAAATAATCGGCTTTGTCTTAAAATACCCTAAAAGCGCAATAAAGTAACAGCGGTGTGCTCTTTTGCGAATAGAACGGCACTGGAATAATTCTTCATCATTTAATGTAAAGTATAACCGTTGCTCTTCAATAGAGAATAAGGGCGGCGAATATAGGTTAGTTAATTCAGCTTTTGTAAGAATGGAGAGTTCATTATCGATTGCCATGCTAAATTAATATCCATGAGAGCATTGAATCTCAATAAAATGACACACTCAACGAAAGTTCAACGAAAGTAATCCACCTTGGTAGGCCAATATTAGCAGGGGACACAGGAGATTATGTCTTTTTAGAGGGGGAAATCCCTAGAACCCCCTTAACAATCAAATTTATACAAAACAACAGCGGCTTGTTGCTCGAAAAGGACAAACAGTATCCGAATCACTGCTAGAAATAATAGGTCATTGTTTGCAAAATAAAGCAATTGAAGGTTTCATAGAGGTTAAAATATTAAGTAGAACGATGTCAAAATGAATGAAATCTTAATTATTTGTCTGCCGTACCTGAATTTTTATTTGAATTAAACAACAGACTTTTTTGATTAAATAAACTGTCCGCTTTGTCACATAAGAGTATCGATACATGTATCTTTGATACTCTTATGTGACAAAGCCATATAAAACTATGACTAATCCTGCACCCCAAATTTCCTCATAATAGTCATCATCGGGCACCAGTTTGTAAAAGATGATTGAATTAAATTTACCGCAATAAATACAGTAAAATACACCCAGTTAGCATGCACAAAGACCGTCAGTGCCAACGATACTAAAATCATGATCCCAGCGACCAATCTTAACGCTTGATTAATATTCATTTTGTACCTCACTTAATATTAGAAGATTCTAATGTTAGACAAATCTAATATAATGATTATAATAAAGCAAGTGTAATTAAATCGGAGTTACCAAACTTGGATCTAGATCAAATTAAAGCCAATGCTTCTGAGGCAGAATCATTTTTGAAAATGATAGCTAATAAAAATAGGCTAATGATTCTATGCAGCTTAATTGGCAAAGAGTGCTCGGTAAATGAGTTAAATCAATCAGTACCTCTTACTCAATCTGCGCTTTCACAGCATTTGGCAGCATTAAGAAAAGCGGGGCTGGTATCAACACGACGTCAAGCGCAAACCATTTTTTACTCGGTTTCAGATGACAGGGTCAGACAAATAATCGAGAAAATGTATGAATTTTTCTGTGCTAAAGAATAGTCAAATAATATGAAAAAACATCCAATGGACAGACTGGTCGCCTATTCCTTAAAAGGAGGTTTTCCACAATTTGTATTTGTTATTGCTCTGTTATTAGGTGGTCTTGCACTTACCTATACGCCACGTGAGGAAGAGCCACAAATAGTAGTGCCCATGATTGATGTGTGGGTGGATGTGCCTAATCTATCAGCGCGTCAGGTTGAACGACAAGTTACCGTACCATTAGAAAAATTACTCAAACAAGTACCAGGCATTGAACATATTTATTCTGCATCACAAGACGGTGCATTAAGTGTCACGCTACGATTTACTGTCGGTGAGGACAGAGAAAGGGCATTACTCAACACCTATAATAAACTTTATTCTAATCAAGACAAGATACCTACTGTTGTGGCTAATTGGATGGTTAAACCCATTGAGGTAGACGATGTTGCAATATTGATGGTTGGGTTGTACAGCACATCACCCGATCTCTACTCTGATTATGAACTACGTAGAATGGCACAAGAGGTCTCGACTGTTATTCAAAGTCTGCCAGATACCAGCGAGGTCAATATCGTTGGTGGACGTTCAAGGTCGATACAAGTATTACTTGATTTACAAGCACTTGCTGCCCGGCAAACCAGTGTTATGAACGTGGTGGATGCACTGGCACAATCAAATCAACTTTCCAGACATGGCGAATTATCACTGGGTCAAAACAACATAGTGATTGAGTCGGGAGATGTCATCCGCGATTTACAGGCGCTCAATAATATTGTAGTCAACGTTATCAATGGAAAAATGGTGATGCTCAAAGACATTGCCGAAGTACTAGATGGCCCCTCTGAACCAAAAAGTTATCAGTGGTTAGAATTTGCAAGTGGAGCAAATACTTCACTGCAAGACAAATACCCGATGGTGACTATCAGTGTCGCCAAACAAAAGGGCAGTAATGCTGTCACAGTGGCAAATGATGTACTGGCTAAAATGGCAGAGCTACAAACACAATTGCTACCTGACGAAGTTCACTACGAATACTTAAGAAACTATGGTCAAACGGCGAATGAAAAAGTCAATAACCTGACTTCAAGTTTGGCTTTTGCGGTGTTTACCGTAGTGGTATTTATTGGTGTGTTTTTAGGCTGGCGTCAAGCCATTGTAGTGGCCTTAGCCGTGCCTATTTGTTATGGACTGACCTTAATGTTGGACTTAGCATTTGGTTACACCATCAATAGGGTCACTTTGTTTGCGTTAATTCTTTCATTGGGTTTATTGGTGGATGACCCGATTACCGGTATTGACAATATTACCCGTTTTATGGGGAATAAAAACGCCTCTAAAAAAACCAATATTATTGATGCCATGTCAGAAATACGTCCTGCGCTTATTATGTCAACGGTGACCATCATATTGGCTTTTGTGCCTTTAGCTTTTATCACCGGCATGATGGGACCTTATATGGCACCCATGGCATTCAATGTGCCTATTAGTGTGGTGATTTCAACCTTTGTGGCCTTTGCTATCACACCTTGGTTAGCCTCTAAACTTTTAAAACCTTCGAGCACACCAATAGCGGATAAAACCAATGGCATATATTCTCGTATGTTAAATCCGCTTATAGCCAAAAAAGGCAGAAGCAAGTTAGGCTTATGGGTAGTGTTAGTTTTATTCATTATTTCTTGTGCCTTGCCTTTGATGCGAAGCGTACCTCTAAAACTGCTGCCTTTTGACAACAAAAATGAGATACAGGTATTAATCGATATGCCAGAGGGCACATCATTAGAGCAGACAGCGGCAAAAGTTGAAGATGTGATTCAATCAGTCAAATTATTGCCAGAGGCTAAGGCTATTGCGAGTTATATTGGTCAGCCATCACCAATAGATTTTAATGGCATGGTTCGTCAGCACTATTTGCGACAAGCACCAAATTTGGCAGAGCTAAGAGTCACCTTGTTAGATAAAACCCTGCGTGAACATCAATCCCACGCTATTGTTTTACGTCTTAGAGAGTTACTAGCACCATTACAACAAGATCACTTGTCAATAAAAGTGATTGAAGTACCGCCTGGCCCACCAGTGCTGAGTACTTTTGTTGCTGAAATCTATGCGCAACCTTTTGTCAGTCCCGAAACACATCAAGCTGCCGCCCTTGGGCTGATGTCTCGTCTTAAATCTGAAGCCCATGTAGTCGAAATTGATTCGAGTATCAACAGTGAACAGCTAATCTGGCGTTTTGTCACAGACAAACAAAAAGCGGCACTGTCAGGTATTTCTACCGTTGATATTAATAATGCTTTGGCGGTTGCGATTGCATCTAAAAGGGCAGGGACTTATCAGGTTGAAAACGACGCATCGCCCGTGCCAATAGAGGTGAAATTACCCTATGAAAATAGACAATCATTGACAGATATTCTTGCGCTTCAAGTTTTAGGACAAAACGGTATTGCGCAACTGGATAATGGCCTTGGATTAGAAGCATCACCCCAGTCACTGGTGAGTCTTGCAGAGTTGGGGCAGTGGCAACAAACCAAAGTTTCACAACCCATTTTACATAAAGACCTTGTTCCAGTGATATATGTGACTGCAGAGTTGGCTGGCCGTACACCTGCAGAAGTCATTGCAGATTTAAGTGCTGACCTTATCACAGAGGATGCTGGGCATTCAGTTACACCCAATGATTGGCAAAACAGAACGTATTTTCAACCCGGCGGGGGTGAGCCATGGAAATTACCCGAGGGCACGTCTTACTCATTTTCGGGTGAAGGAGAATGGAAAATCACTATAGATGTGTTCAGAGATATGGGCATTGCCTTTGCATTTGCTTTAGTCGCTATTTTCTTTCTACTTAAATTACAAACCTCTAGTTCGGCATTAGCGCTGATCATTATGTCGGCCATTCCATTGACTATCATTGGCATCATGCCAGGTTTTTGGCTCTTGAATCAATTTGGTGAACGTGAAATTGCTGGCGCCCCAGACCCAATATTATTCACCGCCACTGCAATGATTGGCATGATTGCGCTTGCAGGCATAGTTGTTAGAAATTCACTTATTTTAGTGGAATTTATCACCTTAGCCAGAGCCAAGGGTATGAATATCAAACAAGCACTTTTAACCGCAGGAGAGGTGCGTATGAGACCGGTTCTGCTCACTGCAGGTACCACTATGTTAGGTAATTTAGTGATTACCCTAGATCCCGTTTTTAGTGGTCTGGCTCTAGCGATTATTTTTGGCATCATTGCTTCAACGCTTTTTTCACTATTTGTGGTACCTATGGTGTATTTCCTAGTGTTCGAAGATAAACCGCAAGCACCGTTAGAGGAACAAACGTTATGAGTATTAAAAAATGGGCTCTACCAGTATTCACTGTTGCTGGATTATTAATAGTTGTCGCTTGGATGGCAGGAGTATTTACCAGCCAAGTTGCCCCTGGTTTGCTTGAACGTCCAGCTGATAAGGTGTCAAACAGTTACACCGTTAAATACATTACCAAGCCAATTTTAGAATCGATACCCGCTGGTATTAAAGCCAGAGAAGCGACGTTGTTATCAAGTCAGATTTTAGCTCGGATTGAAAAAATCCATGTCAGGGCAGGGGACACAGTCACAAAAGGAAAGTTACTGGTTACCCTTGAAAGCGAGGGGTTAAAGGCACAGTTAGCTCAAGCCATTGCCATGGTAGATGCTTCACAAGCTTTGTTAACTGAAGCAAAGACCAGTTTTGAACGTGCTCAGACACTAAAAGAAAAAGGGTTGGTCTCTCAAAGTGAACTTGATAATGCCGTCACTTATTTTCGCCGTTATGGTTCAGAACTTGTGGCAGCAAAACAACGTAAACAAGCTGCACAAACAGCTCTTGAATACAGCAATATAACCTCACCTTTTTCAGGTGTGGTGGTTGAGAGGTCTGCGGAGCCCGGAAATATGGCATCACCTGGGCAACTGCTCTTGTCTTTGTATGATCCTCTGACCCTACAAATTGAGGCCGATGTGCGTGAATCACTGGCTACTCAGCTTGATATTGGTCGTAAAATCACAGTCATAGTAGACTCTGTGGGTAAACAAATTGATGCGACTATCGTTGAAATCGTACCTGCAGCCGACCCTAACGCGCGGTCATTTTTGGTTAAAGCAGGAATAGAATTTGAACCTGTTTTAAGGCCGGGTATGTTTGCCAGAATGTTAATAGAAGATGGCACTGAAGATGTATTGTCAGTCCCAGTGGATTATGTAAAAAGTTTCGGCCAACTTAATATGGTATGGCTTTTAAAAGATGGCAATTTAAGCCGACGTTTTGTGCGATTAGGAAAGTCACAGCTTAATCAGGTAGAAATTGTTTCAGGTCTCAATTCAGGCGATACACTGGCTTTGAGCGCCAATTAAATAAGATAAAACCCTTTAGGAAAATTATTATGCTAAAAACATTACCCCAGTTGCTGCAGCAAGCGTCACAAAATGTACAACGTTTAACAGCCAAACAAGCGGCACAAGACATAACTCAAAACAAAGGTTTACTGATAGATGTGAGAGAGTCAGCTGAACATTATGCATCGCCTGCTGTTGGCGCTATCAATATACCCAGGGGTGTACTGGAAATGAAAATACTGGAAGTAGAAAAAGACCCTCAGCGTGCAATCTATTTACATTGTGCATCTTCGTTACGTGCCACTTTAGCGGCGGAACAATTAGCCAGAATGGGTTATACAAATGTAAATGTGATCAGCTGTAATATGGAAGAAGTCCTCAAGATGCACCAGCATTCTTAATAATGGCTAATATTTTTAGGTACGATTAATTGGTTGAATATAGTTACAATTAATAGTTATATTCAATAGCTATGATTGTAACTATTTATCAATATGACCCATTGGTATGCCAGCATAAGGTTGCAAACTTTCTCCCTTATCTGCATACCATTTGTTAATGCTTACCCAAATATCATCGGCTGTTTCGGCATACCAAAATAAATCTCTGTCTTCTTCATCGATGACACCTTCATCAACAAGAAAGTCAATATCTACCGCTTTTTGCCAAAACGACTGACCCACTAAAACAACGGGCATAGGCGTTATTTTGCGCGTTTGAATTAAAGTCAATGTTTCAAACAACTCATCTAAGGTGCCGTATCCACCTGGAAATGCTACCAAGGCACGGGCTCTGAGCACAAAATGTAATTTACGTACGGCAAAATAATGGAATTGAAAACAAAGTTCTGGGGTGACATAAGGATTAGGAAATTGCTCATTAGGCAGTGTGATATTGAGACCGACGGTTTCAGCTTGAGCTTCTGCAGCACCTCGATTGGCTGCTTCCATAATGCCTGGGCCACCACCTGTCATGACCACTAACTGAGAGTCATTAGGGCCGTTTCCAGACTTACCCACAATGCCAGCAAATTCCCGTGCCACCTGATAATACTGACTATTGATTTGAATACGTTTAGCAATCGCTAGTTTTTTAATCAACTTTTTATTTTGTGACTTTTGTTCAATCTGTTTGATTAATGAATCTATTTTCTGTTGTGCCGCTTTGGGTTCGACAATTCGGGTGCTGCCAAACACCACAATAGTGTGTTCAATACCGTGTTTATTTAATAACACTTGTGGTTTCAAATAATCTAACTGCAACCTAATACCTCTGGCATTAGGCCCATCTAAAAAATCAATATCCTCAATGGCCGGAACATAAGAGCTATTGTTCATTATTGCTTCTAACTTATTCGCAATTGCCGGATCATCACTGATAGGTTTGGGTTTTTGCCATGGCAATGCTTCTTTACGGTTGATTGGGTGAGGCGGTTTGGGAATAGATAACAGGAACTTTTTAGGGGGCATCTGGACATGCACTATATCGAGTAATAATCTGTATATAATAGTCGTTTGATATGAACAAATTCTATACTCAAACGCACAAATAACCGATCTGTATCAATAAATATAAATTCAAATAACAGTAAACATTTTCTCACTTTAATTATTCACAGATAAAATATCAATTAAGGCAACGATTATCATATAGAAACATGTGGTAAGGGGGATTACTTCATGAATTGTGACTTACCTAAACCCATTCTTTTATTTGACCCAAATCAATATTTGGTTCCCAAAACCTCCTACTATAATTTCATGTTTCATTGATGGATAAACGCAATGAATGTTGGAGAAATATGTTCAAAAAATTTCATCTATGTTTTACATAAGGACTCGGTGTTAGACGTCGCTAGAATTATGCGAGAACAACATGTTGGCTCAGTCGTGGTGGTGGATAATATGAATGGTGAAATTAGGCCCCAAGGATTGATCACCGAACATGATTTGGTACTTGAAGTACTCGCTGCAAAAATAGATCCCTCTGCATTGAAGGCTGAAGATATTCTGACCTGTGAATTGATCTGCGTGACTGAAACACATGATGTTAGAGAGGCGCTTAAATATTTGCGCTATTATGGTGTACGACGTGCCCCGGTTGTTAATGTAAACGGCTTACTTGTAGGTTTATTTAGCATTGAAGATGCATTGGCTAAACTGTCAAAAGAGTTTAGTGAACTAATGCAATTGCTGAGTAACGAGCTGATTGGTAGTTAAATAACATTTAAGTTTGATATTTGGGCACAAAAAATCATATTTTTAATTGGGTACACAATATGTTTTTTCAATTTTTGACTCACATTAATTAAATCCTCAACCAACTGATTAAACCATATAATTAATTGTACTAGTTTAATAAAGAGTTTAAGGTGTTACCTTGGCTGGGGCAATAAGTAGTTCTTAGCTTTTCCAGTCAACCTAGCTAATGCAAAACATCCCACGTGATATACCCATATATAGTTGACAGTAAAAAGCAGGCAATCCATATTGGTTAGCCAACGAGGGGTTAGTCTAAATGGATTATGATATTGGAAAATGACAAATGGCGTATCTCTTTTTCACCGCAGGTTGCAATCTTGTGGTATTCGGTTATGGCTGGAGTATTTGCGGCCTGCTTAATAGCATTTGTTGTGTTGTATATTGAGGCTCAAGAACGATCACATATTGACCGAGTAACACAAAATACTGCAAACGGGATTAAATCATTACTTGAAGAAGATATTCACAAGAGGATGGTGTCGCTGACCGAATTTGCTGGATTGTCTGCAATTTCTAATACTATGTCAGATGACGAATGGGATTTACTCAGCAAGGCTTTGTATTATTCTAAGCAGGGATACCATTCAATTGGTTGGTTGGATAGTTCATTTAACGTGCGCAAGATATTGCCGATTGAAGGGAATGAAACATCAGTAGACTTTAATTTAGCATTTCAGCCCCTAGCGCTATTATCAGAATTGAAATCCCAACAACGAAAAAGTGCGGTGATAACGGTTCCACTGGATTCCATTAAAGGGAAGCTAGGATTAGGGATTTATGTTCCCGTCTTAAAAACAATGCCAAGCAGTAAAAAATTAGAAGGTTTCATCGTCAGTGTGCTTCTTTTTGATCCCTATATTAAATCCGTATTACCTAGCTATTTCCTAGCAGAGCATAAACTCACCTTGTTTATTGACGAACAAAAAGTCTATTCAGACCAAGTTAACCACTCACCGATTTCAGGCACATGGAACAGACAAGCAACTTTTGAAATGCTGGGTCAGAGATGGCAGGTTAATCTTGTGCCCAACAGTGAATTTCGCCCCTTTACACTCTTCAGAATGTTCAGTCTTTTAATAGTGCTTGGCATCTTATTGAGCATTTTCATTACCTTGGCAGTCTACACATTAATGTCTGCACGCAATAAAAAAAGATTAATTAAAGATGACCTCAAAAAAACAGCACAACTCCTCAAAAACTTACCGGGCATGGCTTATCAAGCCTTTAATAGAACAAACTGGCCCATGATATTCGTTAGTGAAGGATGTATGCTTTTGACGGGGCACTCAAAAAAGCAATTCGAGGATCAGAGCATATTATGGGGCAGGCTAATACATCCCGATGACTATGAACGGGTATACCAAACTATTAACCAAGCCTTAAAAACAAAGCGTCTTTTTGAACTTGAATATCGCATTGTAACCAAAAATAATGATGTCCGCTTAGTATGGGAAAGGGGAGAGCCTGTTAGTTCTATTGTAAATGATGAGTTCATAATTGAAGGTTTTATTACAGATATCACCTCTATTAAGCAGGCTGAAGTTGATCTGCTTCAAAGTTACGATTTTTCTGATGCAATAGTGAACTCTGTGGTTGACGCTGTTATCACTATTAACAATATGGGGCTGATTCAAAGCTTTAATAATGCGGCACAAAACATGTTCGGTTATTCCTTTGATGAAGTAAAAGACAAAAACGTAAAAATTCTAATGCCACAACCATATAGAGATCATCACGACCAGTATTTAGCCCAATATATAGTCACCAACGAAACGCACATAATTGGAAACAGTCGAGAACTCGTGGCCAAGCGTAAAGATGGCACAACGTTTCCCATTAATTTAACAGTCAACGAAATTCACAACCATGAAAAGAAAATGTTCGTTGGGTTGATTAGAGATATAACCCAACAACGTGAATTAGAAGACGAAGCCATTTTACATATCGAACAAATGGCTCATGCAGACAGGCTCAATGTACTGGGTGAAATGGCAGCAGGTATCGCACATGAAATCAACCAGCCCTTAACCGCTATTTCACTATTTTCGCAAACTGGTAAAAACTTTGTCGAAAAAGGTAAATATGAAAGGCTCCCCGTAATATTTGAAAAAATAAGTTTGCATGCTCGTCGTGCAGGCACTGTGCTTGAACGTGTTCAGCTCATGACAAGACAGGGTGACCGTTCTAAAGAAGTGATTGCCAGCAATGTATTGATTGATGAAGTGAAAAAGCTAGCAGAGTCAGAGGCACGATTACGCGACATCAGCATACAGCTTCTTACTTGCAAGGAGAAAACAAATGTATTTGTTGATCGCGTGCAAATACAACAAGTTATCCTCAACCTATTGCGCAATGGGATGGAGGCAATGCAGTCGATAGCTTGCAAGAATGGTGCATTAATAAAACTTCAAATAATAATTAATGCTGAAAATAATGTAGAAATATCGGTAGTAGATACGGGCTGTGGAATACCTAAAACGATGACTGATAAGTTGTTTACACCATTCTCGACCACTAAAAAGAATGGCACAGGTATTGGACTTTCGATTTCTAAAAGCATAGTAGAAGAGCATGGCGGTCACATTCACTTTTCTGAAAATAAGCCGGCAGGCGCCATTTTTTACTTTACCTTGCCAATATATGAAGAAGGGATCCCCAATGACAAATAAACAGACTGTTTTTATAATTGATGATGATGAAGGTATCCGAGATGGATTGGAAATGCTACTTGAATCAATTGGGCAAATGTCTCGTAGTTTCGCTTCAGGTAATGACTTTTTGGTCGCATATGAAGCGAATATGACAGGCTGTTTAATTTTAGACATACGCATGCCCAAAATGAGTGGCTTAGAAGTTCAGCGAAAACTTAAAAAGCTTAATTGCTTAATACCTATAATCTTCATCACTGGACATGGTGATATACCCATGGCCGTTGAAGCCATGAGATTAGGGGCAATCGATTTTATTCGTAAACCCTTTAATGAACACAATTTGCTTGAACGGATCAATGAAGCGCTTGAAATTGATGAAAATCAACATAAAAAAATAATCAACAAACACAAAGATAAAGATAAGCATAAAGTAGATTTGTTGTCAGCGCGTGAACGAGAAGTGTTTGATCGAGTAACTGATGGTTCTATGAACAAAGTAATTGCTGCGGATCTTGGTATCAGCGAACGCACTGTTGAGGTTCATCGTTCTCATGTTATGGAGAAGCTAGAAGTTAGAACACTTGCAGAATTAGTAAGGATTAAGATTATGAATGAGCAACTAGATTAGTTTTTCAACGTTATGTTAATTGCACAAAAAAGCCCATTTAAGGTGGGGGTTGATGGACTCCAAAAGTTAAGAACTTTTATTTTGTAAAACTCCATAAATTCAAACAATTAAGACACCTTCACGTTAACTAGAAACACAAGTCACAAATATTAGGGGTTTCCTCATATTAACGTCCGATGGTTAGTGGGTATCCACAATAGAAGCAAGCATACAAAAATGAGAATCTAACAATAGAGTCTAATGGCAATTAGATTTGTGTGCGGTTGACTTATTAAACCTAAATCATCGCTTTTTATACCACCTCGCAACAACTGAAAGTAGGAGTCGCTTGATGACGACACTGAACTGGATAATTGTCAGTGGTGTATTGATGAGTTCAATAGCACTGGTAGGTAGTTTAACGCTGCTATTGAAGCCCTCGAGCCTTGAGAAATTACTATTGTTTTTGGTGGCGTTTGCTTCAGGTTCGCTTCTTGGTGGAGCGTTTTTTCATATGATCCCAGCCGCCCTTAAAGCCAATCTCAGCATTGTGACTATTGGCATATTAATCGTCTGTGGATTTACAGCTTTTTTAGTTCTTGAGCAATTTTTGCATTGGCATCATAACCATCAACTGCCAATTAAGCGTAAGGAGCCATTGACGTACCTGATTCTAATCGGTGATGGGATCCACAATTTTTTGGGCGGTATGGTAATAGCTGGTGCGTTTATAATAGATATTCGTTTAGGCATCGTCTGTTTGCTAGCAGCAGCCGCACATGAGGTACCACAAGAGTTGGGAGATTTTGCTGTGTTAATACATGGTGGCTGGTCAAAGGGCTCAGCACTGCTTTTTAATTTTTTATCTGGGTTGACTTTTTTATTTGGGGGATTAGTTGCATATATATTATCGTTTCAACTCGATGTTTCTTGGCTTATTCCCTTTGCAGCGGGCAATTTTATTTATATTGGTGCGTCGGATTTAATCCCGCAAATGAACAAAGATACAGATATCAATCTGAAAAGTAGGGCGGTGACTGTAGCAGTATTTATATCAGGTATTTACTTGTTGGTATTGGTAATGCCCTAATCATGATCATGCATTAATCTGGTAAAATGAGATTTTAAAGTGACAACGTCAGAGCCTAGAAAAGTAGCATCATTTAATGTTTATCCGTTACAGAAACTCCGCAACTACGTGTATTCCACATCACGCTAAGAAGAATCACCAATAACCTAATGGTGATGTAGCATGAAGAAAGTGGTGCAGATATGACCATATCTTGTATTGAAATGCCAATTGAAGAAGCAGCAGGGTCTTTTGGTGTAATGTCTGTTGACCAACAGAACAGAATTATCAACTTCCACGAAAAACCCGAAAACCCTTGCCCACTTGAAGATAAACCCAGTAGCACTTTAGCGTCAATGGGAAATTATGTATTCAGTACCGAATTTCTGATTGAGCGGTTGCTTGAAGATGCCAGAAACGTTGAGTCCCAACACGATTTTGGTCACGATATTATTCCCGCAGTAATCGAAAATAATCGGGTGCAGGCTTTTCGGTTTAGGTCTCAAGTTGAAAAAAAAGATCCTTATTGGCGAGATGTAGGCACATTAGATTCCTACTGGCAGGCAAATATGGATTTGATTAATATTACACCTGAGCTGAATATATATGATCAAGAATGGCCTATCTGGACCTATCAGAAGCAATTACCTCCAGCAAAATTCGTATTTAACGATGACAATCGTTGTGGGTATGCAGTTGATTCCAGCGTTTCTGGTGGCTGTATTATTTCAGGGGCAGAAATTAAGCAGTCGCTACTATTTTCAGATGTTCATGTTCGTTCCTACAGCAGTGTTGAGCTATCAGTTATTCTTCCTCAAGTAGATATTGGACGCAATGTTCATATTCATCGAGCAATTATAGACACCGGTTGCACTATTCCTGATGGAATGAATATAGGTAAGGAATACCGCATCAGCACACTGCCAAGGAATAGGCTTGCTGTGGCATCAATGCTATTGGTCAACAATAGCAGACTGCTTACTTCAGAAGTTTTTGCTTGAATAGCTGTAACTCAAGCTTACGCTGTTCATCACTAATCGGATAATTCATATTCAAGGCCTTCAATGTTTTATGCATGATTTTGGCAACAATTAAGCGTGCATTTTTTTTATCATCGGCCGGCACAACATACCAAGGGTTATTGTTGGTACTTGTTGCTCGTAAACACTCTTGGTAAGCCTTTTGATATTCTGGCCAAAACTTTCTTTCTTGAATATCCGCATCAGTAAACTTCCAGTTTTTGTCTGGATTATCGATGCGTGCAATAAAACGTGATTGCTGCTCTTCCTGCGAAAGGTGTAAAAATATCTTAATAATACGAGTGCCGCCGTTATACAAGTGTCTTTCTAAATTATTGATTGAACGAAAACGCTCTTCCCATAAGTCGTTTTTATCCAGATTTTCCAGTGGAATTTTCTGAGCTTCGAGTATTTCAGGGTGTACTCGCACTATCAGTACTTCTTCATAGTACGACCGATTGAATACGCCAATATGACCTCGTTCAGGCAATGCTTGGTTGGTTCGCCATAAAAAATCATGTTCTAATTCAACCGCGCTAGGGTGTTTAAAGCTGGTGACCTGACATCCCTGAGGGTTAATCCCAGACATAACATGACGAATAACTCCATCTTTTCCGGCCGCATCCATTGCTTGGAATATCAATAGAAGTGAATACCTGTTAGACCCATACAATAATTGTTGTAGCTTACTTAATTTCTTAACCTGCTTTTTAAGCTTTTTTTTATAATGTTTCTTTGCATGATAAAGGGGGGCAATGTTGGTAGGGCATTCTTTAAGTATAAATTTTTCGGTGTTTTTCGCATTTTGCACCTTAAAACCATTTGTTTTTATGTTCACGTTTATCTCCATAAAGAAATATTGATACACAGCCTCTTTGTGCACCCAAACCCTAATAGTGAGTGCATGATATTTTTGGATTAAGCTAATAAATGTTATTCCAGCTGTAGTGTTAACTTCTCCAAAACACTCACCACGATACTCCTTTACACAACAAAAATTTTCGATTATTTAGAATACGAAAGCTGAATTAATTTCATTGTTTATAGCCGTTAGTTAAGAATAAACCCTAAGTGTTATCCCTTACATACCTATTTAATTAATTACTCTAAGCTTTATATAACAGTCTTTTGCATTAACGTAATTGGCGAGAAATAAGAGGTCATGATGATGCAAATTCCAAATGACGATAAGTATACACTCATAAAACGATTTCTAGTTTCTAAAAAAAGAGAACTCCATGTCCCCACAAAATGAAAGCAAAAGCGGCCCACCTGATTTAGATAAAGTCGCGAGTGAAATGTTACATAAATATAAGATGTTGTCGGGTGGTAAGTTTAAAACTGGTGTATCAGTTTTAATTTTGGTGCTGTTGTCTATAACTGGCTACACCTCTTTATACACAGTGCCTAGTGATTCTGTTGCTGTGGTCTTAAGATTTGGTAAGTTTCAAGAAGTTTTGCGACCAGGCTTACACTTAAAAGTGCCATTAGGAGTTGATCGCGTCAATATAGTGCCGACCAAACGCCAGTTAAAACAGGAGTTTGGCTTTTCTACCCCGGGGGCTACTGATCCAGATCAGAACATTAATCCTAATAATAACATTCGTTCATCTCGGTCAAATATTTCACCGGCTAATGATCAGGTGGCGGAAACCCAAATGGTGACAGGTGATTTAAACACTGCGTTGGTTGAATGGGTGATTCAATATCGCATAGCCGATCCTAAAAATTATTTGTTTGAGGTCCGTGATCCTGCTGGCACTCTGCGCTATGTGTCTGAATCAGTTATGCGAGAAGTGGTGGGTGATAGAACGGTAGATGAAGTTATTACTATCGGCCGACAAGAGATTGAAGTTGAAGCCTTGAGCAAGATGCAAGCATTAGCAAGTAAATATGTGATGGGAATAAGTATTGATCAGGTACAGCTAAAAAATATTAACCCTCCTGTCCCGGTGCAGGCTTCATTCAATGAAGTCAATCAAGCTCAGCAAGAAAAAGAGAAGTTGATCAACGAAGCTCGCCGCGAATATAACCGCATTATTCCGCTGGCTGAGGGGGAACGTGACCAACGTATAAGGGAAGCCGACGGTTATCGGCTTAAACGAATTAATGAGGCCGAGGGCGACGCCTTGCGCTTTAATGCGCTGTTTGCTGAGTACCAGCAGGCACCAGAAGTAACACGCAGGCGAATATATCTAGAAACAATGCAAGAAGTGATGCCAACGATTAAAGACAAAATCATTATCGATAGTGAAGCGCTTGGTGTATTGCCCTTGCTCAACTTGACGCCTCCAAGCATTCAAAAAATAAAAGGACAACAGCCATGAAACCTTATTTGTTAGTCGGCAGTGGTATCTTAGCCGCGTTTGTAGCAGTGACGTTGTATAGCGCTTTGTATACCGTTAACGAAGTAGAGCAGGCGATTATTACCCAATTTGGCAAACCGGTGGGAGAGCCCATTATTGACGCTGGTATTCAACTTAAACTGCCATTTGTTCAGAAAGTTAATACTATTGATAAGCGAGTATTGGAATGGGAAGGTACACCGTCTGATATGCCTACCAAAGACAAACTCTATATCTCTGTCAGTCTTTATGCACGTTGGCAGGTGATCGACCCTCTGCAATACTTCTTGCGTTTGGGCAATGAGCGCAGCGCACAATCTAGACTGGATGATATTTTTGGTAGTGAAACCCGTAACGCGGTAGCCACACACGAGCTAATTGAAATTATTCGAACGACTAAAGGTCGCGAGCCTCTTCGTGACGCATCACTCACCCAAGCTGAAAAAGAGCAGAATATTGGAAGTTTGGTGCCCATTACCGAGGGCCGCTTAGTTGTAGAGCAAGATATATTCAATGCAGCCGCAGAAAAAGTGCGAGTGTTCGGTATTGAGCTCATGGATATTCGCTTTAAACGTATTAATTATAACGAAAGCGTACGGCCTAAAATTTACGAGCGCATGATAAGCGAACGTCGCCAAATAGCGGAACGCTTTTTGTCAGAAGGTAAAGGTGAAGCTGCACGCATACGAGGCAATCGAGAGCGAGATCTGGATAAGATTCAATCGGAAGCCTATCGTGAGGTAGTGGAAATTCGAGGTAAAGCCGACGCAAAAGCCGCCGCTATCTATGCTTCAGCTTACAATCAAAATGAACAAGCCGTCGCATTTTATGCGTTTACCCGTTCTTTACAGGCTTTTGAGCCGACCCTTGGTCAGAATACGACATTGGTGCTGTCGACTGACAGCGAACTCTTTCAGTATTTGCAACACACCCAAACTAGTGAGATGAGTCCTAAAAACTAGTATGCTTTTCGTTGGTTGGGTGAGCTTTAGACGTATAAATGAAAGCGACTCTAACTGAATGCGCAGAGGTCTCTGATAACATCATCAGAGACCTCCTTTATCTGTTTAGACTGTCCAGAAAGTTGTATACAGCAGAGACGATCATATCGCTTAAATTAAAAACTTAATAACGGAGTGAAACTAATGAGAACTAACAAGACTGATCAAAATGAAGCGAATATTGCAAACTTTGCGGCCTTGAACACCTCCATAGTAAATGAGGAAGAACAATTGGTAAAAAAATTATTAGTAAAAGAATTATTGGCAAACCAAACAATGCAAGAGCTTGAAAAAAACTATCTCATTGATATTGCTAAACAAAGTAATAATAGCACTATCATAAATCTACTTGAAGATATTCCCTTAAAAGAATAGGTTAATAGAACATGGTTACACAGCTAGTATTGGCTTTATACATCATCAGGTGCTGTCTTAATCCTTAACATTGGAGGTAAAGAAACATGGAACTTAACGTTATCGACGAACATTATCCTGGCAAAGTGGTGGGTATATATAATGAAGAATCTTGCGCAAACAAATTGTCTGAGCAGCTAATCAAGGAGGGTGGCTTTTTGGTAGAGCAGATTAGTATCGTAAGTCCTGAAGATACCGATTTTGAGCATAAATTGGAGCCTGACAGCAAAGGGATCGGTCAGACTGTCCTAAGATCACATTTGATACTAGGCTGCGGCAGTTCGGTGGTTGGGCTTATAATCGCAGGCGTATTAATTACTATTGGCCCTACTTTTGCCACATCAAGCCCTGTGATGATGTTATCGGCTGCGGCTATTTTAGGTGCTTTTATCGGTTTGTTAATAGCTGGTGCTATATCTATTGATAATTGGAAATAATTAAACCTAGAACGATTAGTATTGTAACTGCCAACACATTAGTCCAGTGGAAGAGTCTTAAATATTTACTCCAAACATAGACTTGTTGGAATTGAGTGTTCATGTTCACCTCGGTGTATTTAGGAAGTACATTTTATGGTGCACTTAACAAGCCAACGAAATATCGCAAATTGTGAAGGTAAATAGATAAGGTATTCAGGATGCCATTGCAGGCCTATGATTTTGTCTTCTTTTGACTCGACAGCTTGTGTAATGTTGTCTAGATCCCAGCCTACTACCTTAAGGTTAGCCCCAGTAATTCTGATTGCTTGATGATGAAGACTGTTAACCCGCAGGTGTCGCTTTTTGAAAATACTAGCCAATAGGGAACCTTTTGAGACTTGAACTTGTTTAGTTGGCAATAAACCAGGGCGATTGTAAGTATGCTGGCGTAACGATCTAATATCTTGAAAAAGAGATCCGCCCAAAACCACGTTAATCAGCTGGGCTCCGCGGCAAATGCCTATCAGGGGGATGGTTTTCTTGAGTGCTTTTTTAATCCAATCGATTTCCAATTGGTCACGTTCAATGTCAGTTTTGACTTTATTATTAATCTCTCCCTCATAGTATTCAGGATTGATATCATCGCCTCCACCTACAATTAATGCATCAATGAACTCGATATTTTGAGAATGGCGCACACTGATACGCGCTGGTATAGCACCAGCTAATCTTAGAGCAAACGCTGTGCACCACCAACTAGGCGACCAGCGTTTTGCGTTGCCGCTTACACCAATTCGTGGTCTTTTAACCATTGATCTAAATATTTCACCCATTTGTTGCGAATTACTCCGATTATAGGTTGCTCAGCATCAAGAAAAGCACCACTGAGTTCCTTAAGAGCATCTGGGCGTTGCGCTAATTGCTCAACTACCCACCAGATATTCCATGATTGTGCCAGTGACCAATCTTTGTGTTCGATATTGCAATTAGGCATTCGATAATGAAAGGCCGGTCGAGACTTTATTTTGGGGTCATCAACCTTATTGAAAACTCGCTGTTTATCTATCTCGGCTAAAAGAGGGAGCAAGTCTAATGCGCGGTTACGGCTTGCATTGTATTTTAAATAGTCATTAAAAATTTTATCCATACAGGGAGATGTCTGGGATGCCAATAACTTGACGTAGTTCTCTGGGTACAGGTCGATATAAGGACTTATCTTGCGGGAGGTATTGACATGATGAGCCTCAACCAACCACCACTGAAGTAAGGAAAAAGACCGTAAGTAAGCAAACAATGTCTCAGCGTCAAGGTTGGGGATTTCCGTATTAATGTGCACGCCGTATGCCGCAATGAGGGATTCTTCGGTTCCCACCGCCCCAGCTCTGCGCAGTCTCGATACCATAGGCTCTAGAAGGTTAAGGCTAGTTATTGGAATAGGTGGGCACACTACTTCCACAGGAACCAGAGCACTCGCGACTTTACTAAGCTGCTGGATCCATTCGTCATCTTCTCCATTATGGTTATTTGCTTTGGCTGTTCGTTTAAGAAAGTCCCAGTCAATTTCAACATTGAAATCACCAAGTGAAGCAACATGAATAAGCTGTTCAGCTGCGTTTTTTACTCCAAGATTTCCACCAAGGGATGACTGAACGGTTTTAACAGTTTTATCTAAGGTCAGCCCAGAAAATTCCAACTCAAATCCGACCCTACGCAAACTACCATCACGTTTAGTAGTGACCGATGGCGTCTTAAAATCAACCTTTTGAATCATTGAAAATCTCCTTTATGTAAATAATAAAATGCCTTTTAACAGACTTAATATAGTTGGCTTTATTTAAGGTTTGAAGAGTAAATACTTTTACGCCCTTTTCCCGCCTCCTTGCAATGCGATAGCTTACCGACAACCCTTATAACTTCAGCACGCTCTCTTTGTCATCCTGCAAAAAAGCATTACCCGCAGCGATACCGGCACGATAATCGTGTTGTAAATCTATATAGGTACTGCTTAGCAGCTTACTTTGAAGATTGTCTTTTGCAAAAATTTGAATGATCTCAACATCTTCAGGAGGGTTATCAATAAAGGTTAGCTCTTGCTGATAAGCATGCTCGTGCTGAACCAAGTAACCAATGATTTTTGGGCAATACCCAGACTCGTAAACCCATGACTTTAGGTTACGTACCCAAGCAGACTGAGTATGTAGGTCTGAGTTAACAGTGCGAATAACTATAATTTTTCGAGCACCACGACGATACGCTTCACTAACGGGTAGTGGCGCAGCAAGTCCACCGTCAAGGTAGAAGTCCGCTTGAGGATAATCACTGCTTGCTTCTACCTGATTAGCTGAACTTGCAGTTAACCGCAGTGTTAGCTTAACCCCTTGTTTATATAAAAAAGGTAATGCACTTGAGGCTTTAAGTAATTGGCGCCAGTTATTGATATCACCTTTAGGGCTTAAGAAATAACCTTGTCTATCGCGTGAATTCGTAGCGGTAATTAATAATTCACGTTGTCCCAATGATTTCGTTGCCGCTGTAAAGTCTAAAGCAAAAATACCTTGAATGGTTTCATCAAAATACCAATCCAAATCAACAACATTGCCCCCCAATAATCCACGGCCTAGTTGGTAAAAACGTTTGCGACGTGATAATTCACTAATCAATCGCTCGGCATAGCCTTTTTGACGAGATAAAAAGCTGGTTATATTTTGTGAACCAGAAGATGTTCCGATAAATAAATCGAAGGGATCAAAATCTTCTTCTAACCACGCATCTAATACACCTGCAGTGAATATCCCTCGTTGACCACCACCTTCAGCAATAAGCGCTATTTTAATGCGCGATGCTTCACCAGGATTAATGGGTGGTTTTGATGATAGGAGATTCATGTTGAGCCTTTTTCAAATATTTAATTTTCAAGAGAAGTCTAAAGTACCAGCGAGCAGGGGATCTTTAACAAAAAGTATGTCTATCATAATTGTGGGATCCCAATGCTGGATAGTTTGTTCGTTACAGCGTCGAATTTTTCGAGCTGGCGGTAGATGGTAACAAAAACAGCGAATACGCAAGTTACGCTAACAATCAGTGATTTGAATAGGCTGAGAGTGGGTTTCGTCGCGGTGTGACCAAAATGAAACCGTCTGACACTGGGGCGTACAACAAGCTTCGCTACTTTAAGGGTAAGTAATGTCATGAAAAATGAAATGAGTGAGTAATTCTAGTCAAATAGTTTCCATCGAATCGTATTGAATAAGATCCTATAAACACCGCGAAAACTAGTGCCATTAAAACTAAGACACTATTGGCGTAAAGCGATACCTTTAATAAACGTTGTTCGTCGATCACGTGCGAGTCGACAACCATCAGTGTTACCTCCTAATCTCGTATTCGATTTAGGGTGCACTAAATCTAAAAGTGACCCAAGCAATAAGTCCTTAACCAAGTAATAAGTCTTTAGACAGTATATTAGAGCGGTAATTAATTTTATTAAATTAGAGGTTCCCGCACTCAAGTAAGGGTTATCCCTAATTTTAAACACTTAAGGTTCACTGTAGTTTAGAGTCTTATGACTGATAAATGCGGTTCAAATAAGTAGAATCAAAAACACTAAAATGAAAAAGTATTTAGTTCGAGTATCGCCTACGAAAATACACAACATTAGAGATACAAAAAATGATAACAGCCATTCAGCTTACGCTGATCACTTTGTTTTGCTTCGTGAGTAACCATGCCACTGCTATAGATTACTTGAGTGAGCCTGAGCAGGAGCCGGAAATCGTTATTGCTTTGGGGGCCGCCAATATTTTTGACAGTTCTAGATATGCGGGGTATGGGCTTGAATATCGTTATGTACCTGTTTGGCGAAAACTTCGACCGATTGTTGGCTATGCTACGACTCGTGAACACGACCAATATGTTTATATTGGTGTTCGTTACTTCTTTAAACTTAATGATGCGTGGTTATTCAATCCCAGCTTCGCCGTTGGGCTCTTCGATTCTGATGACGGTATAAATCTTGGTGGTAATGTCCAATTTCGTTCAGGATTTGAGTTTAGTCGTCAAATCAGCGACAGAGTACGTTTAGGTCTCGGTTTTTCACACTTATCCAATTCCCGAATTTATCGCTCAAACCCGGGAACTGAGACACTAGAGTTGACTCTAGCAATCACCCTTTAGCACCAAGCCACACATTTATTATGCCCGTTTAAATGTCTTGAGCTAAGAATATTGCATCTGTATCGACAGTAACCACACTATCCATAAAGTTTAGATAGCACTTAATTTTTAAATAAAGTTAACACTATGAATACATATCCAAGAACGTTCTCAAATATCGGAATATCCGAACCTAATGTAGAGAAAGCAGTAAAATTTTATAGTGACATGGTCTAATTGATTCGGACACTGTAGTTAAGAGATAATACTCAAAACTGGAGTGCACTATGAATGCTAGAAAGAAATATTCAAAAGAATTTAAGTTAGACGCCATTAGCTTGGTGGTTGAACAACAATATACCCGAGCAGAAGCTGCGAGAAGCTTGGAAATAAATCCAAACCTAATAACCCGTTGGATAAAAGAACACGAACAAGATAATGATGGTCAGGCGTTTCGCGGTAATGGCAAGCTCACGCCCGAACAAGAAGAAATACGGCAACTGAAAGCAAAGGTTCGCCAGCTCGAAATGGATAAAAACATTTTAAAGGAAGCGACGGTCTTTTTCGCGAAAGAAATCAAATAAAATACGATTTCATTGCCCAAAAGAAGAAGACCTATCCAATTGACAGAATGTGTCAATTGTTGGGAGTAAAGCGCAGCGGTTATTACCGCTGGGCAAAGCAAAAAATTGACGATATTTACCCACTTCATAGCGAGATGCTTGATTGGGTTAAGAAGATAGCAACGGCAGCTGAGAACCTTTATGGCAGCCGCAGAATGAAACATGCGATGAATTGCTTAGGCTTTCCAATTAGCCGCCAAAAGGCGCGTAAACTAATGAATGAAGCCGGCGTATGGGTGAAATATCGTAAAAAATATAAGGTCACAACCGACAGTAATCACAACAAGCCATTGTTTGAAAACTTGCTTAAACGGCAGTTTGATGTCGATGCACCTGACCTGGCATATGTGGCTGACATCACGTATATCTGGACACGAGAAGGCTGGCTATACTTGGCAGTTGTTATTGATTTATATTCGCGCAAAGTAGTGGGTTGGAGCATGAGTTCGCGCATGAAAGCGCAATTAGTTGTAGACGCGTTACGCATGGCTATTTGGCAGCGTAAACCCAAAGCCGGTTTGATTATGCATACTGATCGAGGCTCGCAATATGCGAGTCACCAATATAGAAGTTTACTGTCGGCCCATGGCATCAAAGGCAGCATGAGCAGAAAGGGCGATTGTTGGGACAATGCAGTAGCAGAAAGTTTCTTCGGAAGCTTGAAACAAGAGCGTGTGCATTGGCAAAATTATCAAACACGAAATGAAGCGCAACAGAACATCCTGAATTACATCTCGATGTTCTATAACAGCCGCAGACTGCACTCATATCTTGGGTATCAAAGCCCAAATCAATATGAGCAAAATATGGCTACATTAGAAAAAGCTGCTTAACTGGTGTGTACGAAAAATGTTGACCACGTCATAGTGACGTTATGGTCTTAATTCATTCTCAATGTCACGGTTTTACGTAAGCGTAGCCTAAAGACCGTTCCTTAATTTAACATTCCATGGCAGCAGTTGCTTTATATCAGGATCTGGCTGGCTAAATTGCTCAAGCAGGTGAGTTAGATAATCATAGGGCGTGAGTCCATTTGCCTTTGCACTTTCGACAATAGAATAAAGCACGGCACTGGCCTTTGCCCCTTTTGCATTTTGTGAGAATAACCAAGCACGCCTGCCCATCACGAATGGCTTTATGGCTCTTTCGGCTCGGTTATTGTCAATACAGAGCCGACCATCTAGGGTATAGCGCTGGAGTTTTTGCCATTGATTTAAGCAGTATTGAATGGCTTTGCTTAAGTCATTTTGTTTCATCACATCCTGCTCGGATTTTATCAACCACGCTTTGAATTGTGCTAGCAGTGGCAAGCTCTTTTCTTGACGAATGCGATAACGCTCATCCGGCGTTTTATCTTTGATTAAGATTTCTACCCGGTACAGCTTTTGAATATGGTTGAGTGCCCATTCTACTTTGCCACTTTTATGTTTGCCCATGGCTTTTTGCGCATCGGTAAAGTAACGCCTTGCATGTGCCCAGCACCCAACGATGGTGGCTTGTGTTTTGTGGTAACCGGCATAACCATCTGCATGCATATAACCATCGTAACCGTCCAAGTAATCCACAACAACTTGGCCGCCGCGGCTAATGTTGTAATCGTAGAGCACGATATTTGGGATATCGGTACCCACTATCTTTGTGTCAGGCGAGTCCGCGCCGCAGCCATACAGCCACATGTAGGATTTTGATTTATTGTCGCCTATCACATTGACCGTGGTGTCATCGCTAAAGATAACCGGCTGTTCAAGTAATATTCGCCGCAGTGTGTCGTACAGTATTTGCAAGATATCAGCACATTTTAGCATCCACTTCGCCGTCGTTTGTCGGCTCAGTTCAATCCCATATTGCTTAAACATGGCCTCTTGTCGATAAAGCGGTAAGCCATACTGATATTTGCTGGTAATGATTTGGCTTAGTAGGCTGGGTGTAGCATAGCCTTTTGGAATAATGCTGGTCGGGACTGGCGCTTGTTTGATTTTATTCGATGTACTGTTCATTTCGCAGGCCTTGCACGCATACTTAGGACGAACATTGATAATCACTTTGACTTGCGCAGGAATAAACTCGATTTTTTCGTTTGTGTCTTCGCCTATCTGATGCAGGGGATGTTCACAGCTGTCACAGAATTTGTCTTCATCAGCAATATCATGGATAACGCGCTCACGTGGAATGTCTTTGGATATTTTCTCCGCTTTCGTTTTGCGGCGCGTGTAGGTGATGGTTTCAGACTCTTCGTCTACCTGCTCAGTGGTTTGTTCAACTAATTCTTCCGCTTCGTTAAACAACTCACCTTGCCCAGGATGGGCTTCGCTACTTTTACCAAAGCGTTTTTGTTGAGCCAACCTAAATTGCTCATTTAAACGCTCAACCTTAGCGGCTAAATCATGGTTTTCTTCACGCAAGGACGCCACCATTTTTTGTAGGGCGGCGACGTCAGTAGGGAGTGTGTCTGGGGCTTTTTTCATGCCTCGTATTTTACCGTAATACGAGGCTAAGCGGCTGATTTTATGTAGATTAAAACGTGATCGATAAAAAAATCGGCCGCAAGCGACCGAGTTTTAAAACAGACCCAACTGCTTGGCGTTCTTTTCTTTACTATCCAGCTCGATTAGTTGGTTTTGAACATATTTCCTAATTGTCTCTTCATTGGCATTACCGATGGTTTCAACGAAATAGCTCTGTGTCCAAAGCTTACCACCCCAAAAATATCGCTTTTTTATCTCTGGATATAACTTAAAAAACTCTCTCGCTGAGATACTTTTTATCACTTGCATAACATGACTTGGGGCTAACTTAGGCTCTCCTTTAACGACCATATGAATGTGATCTTCTGGGATTTCTAATTCTTGAATATCAAAATCGTAATCGTACCCTATTTTATGGATAATAGCCTTCATGGCCTCGCGATATGGCTCCACAAAAACTTTGTGACGATACTTCGGTATCCAAACAAAGTGATACATTAGTCTATATACGTGGTGTGTATTTCTCTGAAGATCCATATGGTGGAAAGCATAAACTGGAAAAAGACCCAGTTTACACTATCCAGCACGGGGGCGAGCCCCCGAGATTTACGCTACGCGGGTTAAACCGTGCTTATGATCTGATGTTATAAGCCCGTGGACGTGTAATTAAGCGTGCGATGCCCAATAACATCAAAGCCACCTAGCAACCAATGTAGTTGCTGTTCGCTTAATTTGATATGTTTTAGATCGCCTAATCTAGGCCATTTAAACCGTTGTTTTTGCAGCACCTTATACCAAAGTGCAAAGCCCGTTTTATCCCAGTAGACTATTTTGAGTCGGTCTTGTTTTTTGTTGCAGAAGATAAATAGAGCGTCATTAAGCGGGGATAACTCCAGCTCATATTCAATGATCACGAGCAGGCCATTGATACTTTTTCTAAAGTCTACAAAGTCGCTGTGCAAGTAAATATCGTTTGGCTCAACAAACATCTTCATGACGCTAATGCATTCATGACATCGGCCACCCATTTGGCTTCGATAGCTTGATCCACATTCAGCGTTATACCCTGATAAACGAGCGTTAACGACGACGGCGTCGTAGATAACGGTTGCGGCCTAGGTTTCAGCACTTTAACCAATTTGCTGGCTGTCTTTTTGTTAATATCGCATTTACGTGCGTAAAATGTTTGAAGATGAATATTGTGCTTCACACAATATTCAGGCGCAGTTAAATCGCTATCTTGCTGGGCAGCAAGTATGATTTTCCACTCATCTTTTGTTCGGCGTTGTCGGCGCATAATATCCTCGATTAATTATCAAAGATATTATTGTGCTGTACCACGCGGATATTTATAAGACGGCCTTTAAGCTACGCTTACGGTTTTACTGGCCTCATAGCTATTATCAATACTTACTAAGGGATAGCCACAATCGTTTAGGGGATACCCACAGTAGCTCCTAGTAACCCATTTAAGTAAAATTTATTGATGACTGGGATAGGTTAAAAGGCGGGCTATTACTAGTTCGTCAACTAATGTATTAAAAATATTGCGAGCTATAAACCTTGGCATTACCACATAATTCCACTATTCCTGGATAAATAAGCGGAGCTAGATACCACTAAAATTAGGAGTAATAATATGCAAGTTGAAACAATTAGAGATGTACTCAATTGGACGGTTTTATTTCACAAAAATTTAAAAGTCAGCTTAAAACATAGCTCTAAACAAAATAAAGATGAACGAGCAAGAATGATTCTCAGTTACTTATCAGATCATGAAGAGAGTTTAGAGCATATTGTACAAGAGTTTGAAAATACCGCTGACGAAAAAGCGTTGAACACTTGGTGTTTTGATTATATCGAAAAACACTCGATTATTGAGTATGTGCATTGTGACTCACTCTTTGAAGAATTAGATATGTCGCACATTATGGAGAAAATAGTAAACCATCACGAACAAGTTATAGAGTTGTACATTCATATTTATTCTCGTGTCGATATAGACAGCGCCAAAAAGTTGCTCGATGCAATAAAAGACATTGAGGAAAACGAGATAAAACGAATAGTACAATCGACTAATCGGTTTTCGGATATGTAATTGACAAAAAGTTAGCGTCTCATCGAAATAAAACCAGCCATGTTAATTTGCACCGCTATGGTGCCATTACGCCGCAAATGGGCGGCGCCATTAGGGTGCAAATTGATAAGCCAAAAGTGTCCGCAATCAAAGGTTACGTCATCGCTAGAATTTTGGAGTAATGGTCAACTAAACCATAACGGTTCTTGAGTTTAAGCATCCAGTTGGAAGAAACGCAGGCATTAGATATTATCAAGGCGAATTTGATAAAAGAAAAGACATTACATACCGATGAAACTGGCATCAATATCAACGGAAAAAGACAATGGCTCCATAACGCTTCGTCTCTGGATTGGACGTATTTATCAGCCCATGAAAAACGAGGCCATGATGCCATGGATGAGATGGGCATATTACCCCAGTTCAACGGTGTGATGTGCCATGACCATTGGAAACCTTATTATCGTTATGAGTGCTTACATTCATTATGCACTTCAATAAGAAATGAAAAACGCCAAAACTTGGGAAACTCAATACCACTTGATAATGGCTCTTTCTGATTGTGCTTACAAAGATGGCCTGACTTTCTTGAAAGAGCTAGCTTTAAACCCATCAAACGAATCAATGGTTAACATAGCCATTGGAGACGCGATAACTAGTCTAGAATATATTAAATACGATTATGTAGAGCAATTAAGGGGATGGCTAATACAAAAAAAAGATGAGCACTTGGAAGGCGCAATCAGAGCTATTGCGATGAAGCACATCATTCCCTATAGAGAAATTATTGTTGCCATAATTGAATACGTCAACGAAGCAGCAAATGAAGGATTAACTTTTTGGCTTGCTTCTGCTAGTCCTGGTTGGCCAGAAGACTTAACAAAGACATTCTTAAATAACTGTTTGGAAAATGACGTCACTAGTGAAACGAAAAAAGCAGCCGAAGCTGCTTTAATGAAAAAGTATCTGAAATGGAAACCTTTATAACATTATAGGTTACACCGAATGCCCACAATGGCCTTCTTCAAAATCCCATATATCTTCACCTTCGGCTTTCTCTAACAATCGATAAACCTCATGGATGTCACTATTACTAGGCACATGCAAGAATACTGTATATATCTTTTTGCTGCCTCATAGGGGTAAAAACGCTTACGACGTGATAATCCACAGATTAATCGCTTGGCATAGCCTTTTTGACGAGATAAAAAGCTGGTGATATTTTGTGAACCAGAAGACGTTCCTATAAATAAATCGAAGGGATCAAAATCATTCTCTAACCACGCATCTAATACACCTGCAGTGAATATTCCTCGTTGATCACCACCTTCAGCAATAAGCGCCATTTTTACGTGCGATGCCCCACTAAGATTAATAAGTGGTTTTGATAATGGAGCGTTCAAGGCTTTTTCCTTTGTCGGGGGTTTAGGCTGCCTTTGTAAGCCGCAGAGCGTTTTAGTCATCAGCAATTAGCGAGCCAACCGAACCAAGGAATACGTCAACATGCCCGAACCCTTCCCGCAATAAAATCGAGGCTGCAATGGTGGCCCTCGCGCCACTTCCGCACATTACGGTATAATGCTTATCTGGATCCAAATTTTTGCTTTCTTCTGCTAGTAGTCCCACGTAGTGATGAACAGCACTGTCGACGGGCAAGTCTTTTACCTCGGTTTTACCGCGCACGTCTAACAACTGCCAATGTTGTGGTGGGTTTTTTCTGCGTTCTTTACACTCATCCACGTTAATTACGCTTAGGGAACTAAACTGTTCAGTTTGAGCTGACCACTGCACGATATCCGCGGCTAAATACCCCAATACATTATCAAAGCCAATACGAGAAAGGTGTGTAGCTGCTAAAGCGGCTTGGCTCGCACTGTCCGCCACAAGAGCAATAGAATCATCCGGCTCCAAATACCAGCCAGTAAACGCGGGGATCATTGAAGCAGGAATTGCCAGACTGCCTGGAAGATGAACACCTAAAAAGCTGCTAATGGCCCTAACATCAAGGACAACAGCATCACAAGGTATGTCTTTAAACTGCGCAGTCGAAAGCGCAGCTAAAGTGACCGCCGGTGAAATCGCTGTGCCGCCTTCAAGATTCAATTGTTCCATCTGACGGAAATAAGGAGGTTGATAATGATGCTCTTGTAATTTGTGTGTTATAAAGTCTTGGCGCGAAGATATCGTCAACACTGGGTTACTGAGGCGTTCATAACCAATGCTGGAAAACTCCCGATCGGCCATGTTGTCACCACATACTGAGCCTGCCCCGTGAGCAGGATACAGCAAGGTTTGATCGCCCAAGTTTATGAGTTTTTGTAAACTATCATAGAGATGACCGGCAACTTCTTTTGCACGTTCGGGATAAAAATCAGTGCGACCCACATCACCGACAAACAATGCGTCGCCAGTAAAAACAGCCACCGCATCATCCCCGAAATCTGTATCGTATAAGACAAATGAAAGACTGTCATCGGTATGACCGGGCGTTTCGAGAACACGTAGTTTCAAATTGCCAAACCTAAACTCATCGTTTTCTTCAGTCGTTTCAGCGTAGCTGATCGTTCCTGCCGCATTTGGGCCATGTAATACCTTTGCGCCGGTAAGTTTGGCAAGGATGGGGGCGCCAGAAATAAGATCTTCATTACGGTGAGTTTCAAAAATATGGGTAATGCGACAATCTTGTGCCGTTGCAGATCTCACATATATTTCGCAATCCCGCCGAGGGTCGATAACCGCCGCTTGACCGTTATTGCCTATTAAATAAGACAAATGAGAAAGGCCTTCAGATTTAAATATTTGTATAAACATATTGCCTCCGTTTGATAATTAAAGATGTGTAAATAAACTGAGCAATGCTCTATTCGCCGTCAAACGATGTAATGTCTAGGGTGACATCGCAATTTAACAGCTTTGATATTGGACAGTTTAGTTTTGCATCCATTGCCACTTTTTCGAAGTCTTGCCCATTCATACCTGTAACTTTAGCACCCAAGCTTATTTCAGATTTTGTGATAGTGAATCCGTCACTATCTTCGACTAAAGTTATTACTGCCTTCGATTCTAATGCTCCTTTATTGAAGCCCTTTTCCGCTAAACCAAAAGATAGTGCCATGGAAAAACATGACGCGTGTGCTGCAGCGATTTGCTCCTCTGGATTGGTGCCTACTTGGTCTTCGAATCGGGTATTGAATCCGTAAGGCTGGTCATTAAAGGCCCCCGATTGAGTTGAAACATATCCTTTTCCATTTTTTCCAAGACCTTCGTATTTTGCTGTTGCCCAATTGGTAGTAGTCATTTATTTCTCCTAAATTGATAAGGTTAGTCGTCTACATTGAAAGTATTTATGCATGGCAGAAATGCTTGGACGTAAGCTATTTCAAATTACCCATCCAATAACTTTTGCATTATTTCGTGTATTCATGGGTTTCTCTAGTCTAGTGTTCACAATGTACTGCAGTTTCATTAGTCGCGTATTCCAAGTGAACGCGTGCGTCATCAATTGCGTCGCCGATCACTATGGTTTAAGATGTTTAAAGTCTTCGCGAAAATCTAACTCAAGCATATCTGATTCCCCTTGCGGACGATATCGCACTTGGAAGTCCACAAATGCCGGCAGCACCACATCCAAAATGCCTACATAGGAAATCATGTCGTTGACAACAAGCTCATCGACTTCAAGCGCCATGCGCTGACCGGCAGCATTAACCACATCAACCTCGATTTCTGCAGGAACATTGTTTCCTGTCGATTTATCTTTGATCACCAACGTAAGCAGTAAGTTATCTCTTTCCTGCTCAATTTCGTAAAGCTTAGCAGAGCTTTCTGGAAGCTGGCTAGTGCGGATTACAGCGTGGATGAGTTCGTAGCTTCCTTTCGTGTCGTTGCCTCTATTTGCGTCATTGGTGGCGCTGTCGGTTTCATCGTTACAGGCCGCGAGTAGTATCATAAGACTAACGGCGCCAACCATTTGCAGCAATCTGATCAGCGTAGTTTGAGATTTTTCATTATTCTGTTTATTGGTTTCTAAGCTCATTATCTACTCCATTCTTATAGTTAAAATATATATATATGCTGTGCCTTTCTAACTCCAGCTAGCGTGCTGAAACACCTGCTATTCGGCAATAGGTTTTTCTGTAAATAGATAATCCTTTAGTTCTTTATTGAAACGTGGAACTTTTCTCCTGATCCACTCAAGGACCATCGCAGCATGCTCTCATTTGACATATTTATTCCTCAGTAGGTGGTTGGTTTAATTTACATACCGCCATTAACACCAGCGCCCGAAATACATCACAAGGTAGCGGCAAATCAACAAAGTTCAGATGCGGGAGTGCGCGCTCCGGTACTTCAGAAGTTAGTGCATGAGAGTAACTTGTTCTGTGACTGGCCCATTAAAGATTAATTTCCTTTTACTATTGAATGTGGCAATTAATAAATATTATCTGAGCAAATTTTACCGCAGCTTGTGTAATAAAGTTATTGGTGATATCTCTTATTAACATGTGGGAATCCCTTAGTGCTTAGGACAATAATGGCGCCCCTACTTTGCTGTGAATAATGAATTGAGATAGCGGATACTCCGTCAAGGGCTTCGGTCCGAATGAAAGTAGCCAAAACGAACCGCCTCTTGTTATCTAATCTTCTTCATCTAAGGTCATGAGTGACGTATTACCACCGGTAGCGGTTGTATTAATACTGATAGCTTTTTCTGTTAATAATCGTTGCATTAAATTATCAAAATATTTTGAACTGATCACCGGTAAAATTGCACCTTGACGTTCTGCTAATTTCTCACTGATATAATGTTTACGGTCGCAATGGTTATCAACAACCACACCTGATAATCCAGGCTGTGCCAGTAACGTTGTTAAATGGCATAACCGGGCAATTTGAAAAATATTCTTATCCTCACCTGTTGCAATAAGTTCATCTCTAAAAGCGATGGCTTCATCATAAAACAAGTCTGAAACCACCGAGATCACGGTATTACCGGTTGCCAAAGCCGTTACAACAGAAAGTAACCAATAGTGAAAAGTAACATTTTCATCAGCAAAACAGATGATGTTGCCGCGATTTTCTAAATATAGAATATTAGACTCACCTGTTGGACCCGGTAAAACGGTCGGCTCCTTCAAGTGTTTTTCAATATTAATTAATTGTGAACGCGCCACTTTCAAAGTATGAGTTAAATCGTCTGCTAAATTATCAATAATATCGCTATGAGCTATTTTTGCTAACGCTTCGCTAACACAGGATATACGGGTATTTAACTCGGTTAAGCGCCAGATTTTTTCTGCGGTACTAGCTCTGTCCATAAATAATGCTGCTTGCGCATCCGTATCGCTGTCTAAGGCTTCTGCCTGCTGTGGCAATACATTAAGTTTCTTGGCACCGGGCGTTGTTATTTCTTTCACTAAACGCGTTAAATAATATGGGCCACCCGCTTTTGGCCCTGTACCTGAAAGGCCACGACCACCAAACGGTTGTACACCCACAATAGCGCCAATTATATTACGATTTATATATACGTTACCTGCTCGCGATAGCTTCGCCAAATTTATGGCTCGCTGTTCGATGCGGGTATGTATACCCATAGTTAAACCGAAACCTGTGCCATTAATATCATCCATGACTTTTTCTATTTCATCGCCTTTAAAGCGAACAATATGAACACAGGGGCCAAATACTTCCTGCTTCAGCACGCTAATATTCTCTATTTCATAAAGTCGCGGCGCAAAAAAGAAATGTTCGTTCTGTGCTATTTCATTTGTTATCTCATCAGAAATTGCGCATTGGTATAATAGTTGACCATGGGTTTTCATATAGTCACTGTGGGCATTGAGTGAATCTAGCGCTTTTTGATCAATAACAGGACCTATGTCAGTACTCAGTTTCTCTGGGTTACCCACATGCAATTCTGCTAATGCTCCTTTAAGCATGGTAATAACATTATCAGCAATATCTTCTTGTAAAAATAACACTCGAAGCGCAGAACAACGTTGACCTGCAGATTGAAATCCTGAAGAAATAACATCATCAACGACTTGTTCAGGTAGGGCGGTAGAGTCAACTAGCATACAGTTTTGACCACCCGTCTCAGCAATAAAGGGCACTTGATCGCCGCCTCTATCAGCCAATGTTTGCGAAATTATAGTTGCTGTTTTAATAGAACCAGTAAAAATAACCGTTTGAATACGTGCATTAGGAATAATAACACTACCCACTTCACTACCTGGGGCAATAACCGCTTGTACAACGCCATGTGGTAATCCAACAGATGTCATTAGTTCAATAGCGCGCAATGCAATTAAACTTGTTTGCTCGGCAGGTTTAGCTAACACCGTATTACCAGTAGAAATCGCAGCAGTCACTTGCCCTATAAATATAGCTAACGGGAAGTTCCAAGGGCTGATACATAACACCACCCCCCGGGCTTCTAAACGATCATCTTCTGCAAGTTCAATCGCTTGTTGTGCATAATAGCGACAAAAATCAACCGCCTCTTTGACTTCATCAATACCATCTTGCGTCGTTTTCCCGGCTTCCTTGATGCATAAGGCAATTAGCTCGTCGATATGATGTTCAAGCACATCGGCAACACGGCATAATAAGGCCGCGCGTTCAGATACAGGCGTTTGTGACCATGAAGCAAATGCGTTTTGAGCTGTTTCGATCATCGCGAGCATTTCATCCTTGCTGTGATGTCGTTGAAAACCAATAATTTCACTATGCTTTGCTGGGTTTCTAATAGCGACAGACCCTTCTGGCACATCATCTTCAGAAAACAAGTTATCCAGAAGCCAGTTATCCAGTGATGTTTTTAAAGGGGTGACTGTATTGATATCTGTTAAATCCAAGCCCTTTGAATTATCTCGACCGACACCTTTTTCATCATGGTATAACGCGATGGGTTTGATTATCTGGCCGTTATATTTGTCTTTTAAGCGATGCATTTTTGCAACGGGATCGACAAGTAAAGATTCGACCGATTGTGACTCATCAATAATGGCATTAACAAAAGAAGAATTAGCGCCATTTTCTAACAAACGACGAACTAAATAGGCGAGTAGATCCTTATGAGGGCCAACTGGTGCATAAACCCGACATTGTACCTTTTCATTGGTAACAACTTGATCATATAACGAACCACCCATGCCATATAAACATTGAAATTCAAAACTTGTTTTGTCGTCGCCCGCCAGTTCAAGAATAGTCGCAACTGTATAAGCATTATGTGTAGCAAACTGCGGAAAGATGGTATCTCTATATGCTAATAATTTTTTTGCGCAGGCGAGGTAAGATACATCAGTAGAAGCCTTACGGGTGAACACGGGAAAATGTTGATAACCGGCTTTTTGGCTGTTTTTGATCTGAGTATCCCAATAAGCACCTTTCACTAAGCGCACCATCATTTTTCGGTCAACACGCATGGTGAGTTCACGTATCCAGTCAACGATAAAAATGGCGCGTTTTTGATAAGCTTGCAGGGCCATCGAAAAGCCATTCCAACCTGCTAAATCATCATCACTGAATACCGCCTCAATAACCTCAAGGGATATATCTAACCGCTCCGATTCTTCCGCATCCACGGTTAGACCAATATTGTAGCTTTTGGCTTGTAAACAAAGTGTTTTAAGTTTGGCAGCAGCTTCAGTCATTACCCGTTCTTTTTGTGCAAATTCGTAACGAGGATGGATAGCAGAAAGCTTAACTGAAATACCAGGCACTTTGCGAGGGTCGTTCTTACCCGACGCACGAGCAACTGCGCCAATGGCATCTATGGCAACTTGATAAGCTTTAAAATACTTTTCAGCATCACGCATGGTGCGTGCACCTTCACCGAGCATGTCGTAAGAATAAACAAAGCCTTGCCGCTCTTTCTTGGCAGCATGCTCAGTTGCAGCTTGAATAGTTTCGCCCATAACAAACTGCTCACCCATAATTTTCATGGCGTAGTTCATTGCTTTACGAATGACAGGCTCACCTAAACGACCAACAACCTTCTTCAATAAACCAAAGCTATCTTTTTCACGTTCATCAGCATAGTCAACCATCGTGCCGGTAACTAATAAGCCCCACGACGAGGCATTAACGAACAGTGAATCACTAGTGCCTATATGACTGCTCCACTGCCCTTTAGATATTTTGTCACTAATTAGGGCATCTTGAGTATTTTTATCTGGTACACGCAATAAGGCTTCGGCTAAACACATCAACACCACACCTTCTTCACTTGATAATGTGTATTCTGACAGTAAAGAATCTATCGCACCGTTTCCCGATTCGTCTCTACGTATTTTCAGAGACATTTTACGGGCTTTTTCCCACGCCCTGCTTGCAGCATTATCGTTAACTTCTGCCAACGGTAAAATATGTTCTACCGCAACACTTTCATCGATACGATAGAACTCGCGAATTTTTTGACGAATAGGGGACTCTGTGATGTTCGAATTATTAAAAAGCATGTGCTTCACCTCAAAAATTTAAAATAGTGTTTTGCAATTACATTAGTTAACTACAATTTAATTTACTGTATCCATTGAATGTAAAATTCAGTTGATGTCAATCCACAGAAGCTCACATTATAATTAGGGTACTCCTCATCATTTTTATGCAAATTAAGTTAATATTTTTCGCTAATCAAAATAGCGGTAAGACTAACCATAAAAGCCCAGCTCACTAACATGTCAGAATGCACTTTGACCCATAGAAAAGCACCTAACCTAAACACTTGTTTTGCGCTGAACAAAATTGAATTTGTGCCTAACTTTGACGGTCACTTTTTAACTCATCCGTCTTAAATAGGCGCATAACCCATATAAAGAAGAATGGAGCAAAAAATAAAACCAATATCGTTGTGGCTGTAATACCACCCAGTACACCAATTGATACCGCGTTCTGCGCCCCTGACCCGGGCCCTGCAGCAAATGCCAAAGGCATCACACCAAAAATAAACGTCAGTGATGTCATCAAAATAGGGCGAAGTCTTTGTTTAGCCGCCATCACCGCTGCATCATAGGCAGTCATGCCGTCTTCAAAATTAGTTTTTGCAAACTCAATAATCAAAATCGCATTTTTGGCAGCCAAGGCAATTGTCATTAATAAGCCCACCTGAAAGTAAACATCATTTGCTTGCCCTGCCCACCAAGTGGCCAAAACAGCGCCAAATATACCCAGTGGAACCGTTAGTATGATGGATAAAGGTATGGTCCAGCTTTCGTATAAGGCAGCCAATGCCAAAAACACGGCAACGATTGAAATCAAGTAAACAATCCACGCTTGTCCACCAGACTCTTTTTCTTCATAGGATAGGCCTGTCCATTCCAAACCAATTCCACTTGGCAAGTTTTCAGCTAGTTTTGATATCTTGTTAAGGGCTTCGCCTGAACTAATGCCTTGTGTGGCCTCACCTTTAATTTCAAGAGAAGAATTTCCATCAAACCGGGTTAGCTTTGGCGAACCATATGTCCATTCACCTGAGCCGAAGACAGATAAGGAAACCATGTCGCCAGATGAATTGCGCACATACCATCGGTCTATATCCGTTGGTAACATGCGGTAAGGAGCGTCTGCTTGGGCGTAAACACGCTTAATACGATCCTTTTCTAAGAAATCATTAATGTAAGAACCACCAAGTGCAGTACTTAAGGTTTGGTTGATTGCAGCAATTGGCACGCCCATTGCCTGTGCCTTCCTCGAATCTATATCGATTTCATATTGAGGGCCGGGCGCCAGACCATTAAAACGCACGCCTTTCAACACGCCACTTTGATTAGCCTCTCCGACAAATTGTTGCATGGCACTATTAAGCGCGTCTTGACCTAATCCTGCTCGGTCAACCAATTGAAATTCAAAGCCGCTGGAATTACCTAACGCTATTATGGCTGGCGGCACAATTGGAATAATCATGGCGTCTTTTACAGATGACAATGCCCTACCTGCTTTTTGACTAACTTGAAAGACGCTTTGATTTTCTGTGCGCTGGGCCCAATCTTTCATTTTGATAAATGCGATACCCACATTTTGGCTGCTCCCAGAAAAACTAAAGCCAGCCACCGTAAATATTCCTTCAACCGCACCGTTTGTTTGATCTAGATAAAAATCTTCGACTTGCTTATTTTTCTCAACCGTTTGTTGCAAGGTTGAACTGACAGGTCCGTTAACCAATGTGAACATTCGCCCTTGGTCCTCGTCAGGTAAAAATGACGTCGGTATTTTAACGAACAGACCAATTGCAACAGCGATGATCGCAAAGAACACGACAGGTAGAATAAATCGGTTTGCCAATACCTTTTCCAAAAGGCTTGCGTGACCCGTTTTCAATTTATTAAATGATCTATTGAAAAACCCGAAAAATCCTGTCTTTTTTTCTACCTTAGCTTGTTTTAAAATAATGCCACATAACGATGGTGATAAAGTCAGCGCTACAAAAAGTGATATCCCCATTGCAACGGAAATCGTAACGGCAAATTGTCGATAAATTACCCCGGTTGACCCTTCAAAAAATGTAATCGGAATAAACACGGCCCATATGACCGCAGTTGTGCCAACAAGTGCCCCTGATATTTCTTTCATGGCTTTTACGGCAGCGTCCTTTGGGCTTATATTGGGGTCCTTCTCCAATTTATTTTCAATATTCTCGGTAACAACAATCGCATCATCAACTAACATACCAATTGCCAAAACCAGCGCAAATAATGTCAAAATATTGATGGAATATCCGATCACAAGAAGAAATGCAAAAGTGCCAAGCAGCACAACTGGAATTGCCACAACCGGTATGAGCGTAGCACGTGCTGTTTGTAAGAATACGTAGATCACCAAAATCACTAATAAGACCGCTATTATTAGCGTTTTTACCACTTCATAAATTGAAGCCTCAACAAAAGGTGAAATATCAACAGGATAAACGACCTCTAATTGTTTAGGGATAACATCGCCAAATTCTTGAATTCGATCTTTGATAGCTTGAATGGTTTGAAGGGCATTTGCATCGGATGCTAGCTCAATGGCAATTCCCGATGCAGGACGGCGATTATAGCGTCCGATAACACTATAGCTCTCGGAACCAATTTCAATACGGGCAATATCACCTAAGGTGACGTCCGCTCCGTCTTGATTCACAACCAGTGATATTTCTTCAAATTCATCGACAGTTTCCAATAAGGTTTGTGCCGTAATTGTTGCGTTTAATTGCTGGCCCTCAACACTCGGGGCTCCACCAATTTGTCCGGTCGCTAGCTGAACGTTTTGTTCCTGTACCGCATTAATGACGTCTTGTGTAGTAATGTTGAAATTATACATCGACTGCGGATTAAGCCAGATACGCATGGCATGCTCAGGCCCAAATGTCCTGATTTGCCCGACACCGTCAATACGGCTAAGTGGTTCTTCCAAGTTAGACGCCAAAAAGTCCGAGATGTCATTTCGGCCATAGGAGTCATCTGTTGAATAAAAACCAACGATCAGAGAATAACTGCTTCCTGCTTTCGAAACGGCAACGCCTCGTCGCTGAACAGCTTGCGGCAGAGATGCTTCCGCTTGCGATACTTTATTTTGAGTTTGCACCTGAGCAATGTCTGCATCAGTTCCTGGTTCGAAGGTTAGATTGATGCTCGCCCGTCCAGATGAGGAACTGCTCGATTGGATATAGCGCAAATTATCAATACCCGTCAAATTTTGTTCTATAATCTGCGTTACCGTATTTTCAAGTGTTTGTGCTGACGCTCCCGGATAACTTGCTGATATTGATACCTTAGGTGCCGCAATATTTGGATATTGCTCAACTGGTAATGATGTTATGGCAAGTGCACCAGCCCCCATAATAACAATGGCAATAACCCACGCAAAAATGGGCCGGTCAATAAAAAAGTTAGAAATCATTAATCTACACCTTTTGCATTACTAGCAGCATCCTCAGAAACAGGTTCATTCGTACGAATTGATCTAGTGGAAGCCTCCTGTGCTAACTTTGATTGCTGTTGTTTAATATTTATAGGGTCAACTTTTGCGCCTGGCTGCAACATCATTGTGCCTTCTACAATGATCTGATCGCCAGATTTAAGACCGCTTGAGATTACCCAATTATTCTCATAGCTTGCGCTGGTTCTCACCTCACGTTTGACTGCGGTATTTTTGTCATCAACGAGCCATACCGTCTTTGAACCATCGGCCTCTATTTTGACAGCCTTTTGCGGTACGATAATTATTTTTTGGGTTTGGGCTTTCTCAATTGTTGCCCGCACAAACATACCAGGCAGTAAAATTGAATCAGGGTTTGGGAAAACAGCTCTTAATCGAACGGTACCCGTGTTTTTATCCACGGCTAAATCAGTAGCATATAGCACACCTTTTTGAGGATAAGTATTACCGTTATTGCCAAATAAGACGGTTACTTCAAACTGTACGTCGTCTCCTTGTGTCATGCGGCTGGTCATCAGTGCTTCTAGCAATGGCTGTGCTTGTGCCGCAGATTGCGAAATATCAACATAAACTGGATCCAGTTGCCAAATAGTTGCTAAAGCAGCTTCTTGTTGTGCAGTGACTAGGGCGCCTTGTGTAACCGTTGATGGCCCGATATAGCCCGAAATAGGCGCATACACATTGGTGTAATCAAGGTTTATTTTGGCTGTCTCAAGTTTAGCTTGCGCAAGGGCTACCGCGGCCTTGGCATGTGCAAAACTTGCCTTTGCTTTATCAAATTCTTGTTTACTAACTGCATTGGTTTCAATCAGACTTTGGTAACGACTTTGCAAAACATCGGCAAGATCCAATTCTGCTATTGTATTTTGCAGATTTGCCTTTGCACTTTGATAGTCAGCTTTATATATTGCGGCATCAATCTGATAAAGTTGCTGCTCTTTTTCGACAAGGCTATCTCCTTTAAAAAGGCGAGCTTGAATAATACCACTCACTTGAGGACGAATTTCTGCTGACTTGAAAGCTTTAACCCGGCCTGGCAATTCGGTGGTCATGGAAATTATTTGCGGTTCTATGGTTATGACACTTACTTGTTTTGAAGGACGCTCCCGGGTTTGCTCTGCATCCTCTTGTGAAGAGTTTGATATGGACTGATCCGGATTGTCCGTGCAGCCCGTTAACAAAATCACGCTTAAACATGTTATAAATATTGAGGTCATCGTTTTCTTGGGTGAAAAAGGGCATGTAACCGTTGCATTTGGCGGGCAGGGGAGTAAGACACCAGATTCGCTGCTTATGATTTTATTTGCTTCGAACAACACAAGTTCTCTCAAATTACTTTTCATGTACCTGCTCCGAGTGTTTTCGTTAACATCCATGCACCCGCCGCAATCATAAATAAATTTTCGGTAAGCGATACGAAGCCAAGCGGTACGTTACTATCACCTCCCACACAGGCACATTTTAATTCGCGCTTATCAATATAAACGGCCTTAAATACTGATATTGCGCCCACTGTACCGATGAATAGTGACACAGGGCCAACTATGAAGCCTGATAACGAAGCGAGCATTCCTATACCTGCAAACGCTTCTGCAAATGGGTATATATAAGCGTAACTTAGCTTGCGCATTGCAAGCAGATCATAAGTAATGAACGAGTTTGAAAACGTGTAAAGGTCTCTCAGCTTTTGAATTGCTAATATGGTCATACTGAATGCGACAAAGAGTTCAATTACCTTTATTAAGCTGATACTTTCTGTATAAGCAAAGGCTATCGCTATTGCCATTAAAAACGCAACCGCGAAAATGGCCAAAACAGGCGTGTACGTAGTGCCTGTTTGACCCGCAGGCTGCATATCAAAATAGTCTCTTAGCTCATCATAGCCACCCTCGCGTTCACCCTCTATAAACGTTTGAGGTGTTGTTTCGACATTATGCTCTTTCTTAAATTTGTCGGTTTCTTCGCGAGAGGTCAGTTTGTGATCCTCTACGTCAAAACCCTGTCTTTCAAGTAAGTCTTTCGAGCGAAGCCCATACGGACAAATATGCTCACTCGTATGCATGCGATATAACGTTGCTAACTTTTTCAATATTTTTTCCTTATTCAGTTATTACTGATAAATGAATATTACACGACCCATTGTGAAGCTTTTTATATTCAACTAGCCATTTCATTTTTGTTGCCTATTAAATTTGTCAGTTAAAACCAGAAACGCGCGCCCAGCATAACGCCAGTTTCACTAACAGACTCACCGTTCAATCGAGCAGCGTCTGCACTATTACCTAAGCTTCTGCTCCAATACATGCCAAGGTATGGGGCAAATTCACGAGAAAACTCGTACCGATAGCGCACTCCTAGCCTTACTGAATTAAAACCAGAAGGACGTTCAAATCGTTCCGATCCAGATAATGAACCGCTCAATGATAACCTTGGCTGAAGGTAGGAGGTTTGCGTTACTCTTATTTCGTATTCAGCTTCAACCGAAAAGCTAACGTCGCCGTCTTCATTTATAATCAGTGAATTATCCATTTCAAATTGGTATGGCGCTAGGCCATAGAAACTTATTACTGCATAATTTTCCATGTTAGAGGCACTCGATAACGTCCCCCTTGTTCCTATGCCAGCTTGTAGCTCCCAAAACGGCATAATTAACTTACTGACTAACAATTCAGCGCGCTCTATATTCGTTGGCTCGCCATCATCCTGTTTGTTTTCACCCTCACTTTTGACATAAACGCGATAAGTGTCGCCGCCATACCAACCGACCATATCCCACACGCCAATATTTTCTTCATGGTTCGTGCGAGTGTATTCGAGACGGTCAAAAAGTATGCGGCCTGTATAATACGCTTCAACAGGCTGGGGCCAGTTGGAAGGGGTTTCTTGCGCTTGTGCATTTGAGCAAACTACAACAAGACCCAGAGCAATTGTGTTTATAATTTTCATGATGGCCTCCTAAGACACTGATACGACTCTGAACATACCTGCATCCATGTGGTATAGCAGATGACAATGAAACGCCCAGTTGCCAGGGGCGTCAGCACTAATTAATAAAGAAACCTTCTCACTGGGTTTCAAACTAATAGTGTGTTTCCTCGGAGGTGGATAGTTGCCGTTTTCCAATTCCATCCACATACCGTGTAAATGAATTGGGTGGTTCATCATGGAGTCATTGACTAATATGAGTCGAATCCTTTCACCGAATTTGAAATGGACGGGACCTTTAACCTCATCGAACTTCAAGCCATCAAAAGACCACATGTAGCGTTCCATGTTGCCAGTTAAATGCAGTTCGATGACTTGCGTCGGCTCACGCTCATCTGGCCAAGGTGTCGCTCCTACTAAATCGCTATACAACAAAACTCTATGCTCAACATCTTCTAATCCGATACCCGGCTCATCAAGACGACTAGTGGGATTGCTTGCTATCATCGATGCACCTACACCGTGACCATCTTCATCATGCTCTATAACGATATTGTCAATCGGCAGTGCTTTTTTGTTTGCGGACATGTCCCTCATTTTTGAATGTTCCATGCCTTCTGTCATCGACATATTCGAATCGTTGTTCATCGCATCAGTTGAACTGTCGCTATTCATATACGCCATGCTGTCCATAGATGTCATGTCACCCATTCCCATCGCGGCCATACCTCGTTCTGGCATTTCTCGTAACACAGGAATATAGGCTTGAGTGTCTAATTCAGTTGATAAGGTGCCTCTCACGTAGCCGCTTCTATCCATACTTTCGGCATAAAGCGTATAAGTCGTTGCGCCTTTTGGTCGAACAATAACGTCATAGATTTCTGCAACTGCTATTCTGATTTCATCAACAGTAACGGGCTTAATGGGTTGCCCGTCTGCTGCTACAACCGTCATCTCTAACCCTGGTATTCTGAAGTCAAAATAAGTCATGGACGAGCCATTAATCAACCTGAGTCTCACACTTTCATTTGGCTTATATAAGGCCGTCCAGTTAGTTGAAGCGTCACGTCCGTTCATCAGATAAGTATAGGTTGACGCTGTTACATCTAATATATCTCTGGGGTTCATGCGCATATCTGCCCACATGGCTCGCTCCTTTAGCGCGTTCACAAACCCTTGTTTCTTGATGTCCTCAACGGTGTCTTTAACGGTCCTTTGTTGATAGTTGTAATAACCTTCGGCTACTTTCAAATGCCTGAAAACGTCATGGGGATCTTCAAATGTCCAGTCACTTAATAAAATAACGTGTTCTCTATCTGCACCGATGTCACCATCGCTGGGGTCAATAATAATAGGCCCTAAGTGGCCCAGCTGCTCTTGAAGACCGGAATGGCTGTGGTACCAGTAAGTGCCGTTTTGTTTCACGTCAAACTGGTAACTAAAGGAAGAGTTAGGTTCAATGCCGGGAAACGATACGCCAGGAACACCGTCCATATTGTAAGGCAAGATAAACCCATGCCAGTGAATTGACGTGTCGACCTTAAGTTGATTAGTTACATTAATTGTCACTGACTGACCTTCTTTCAGCCTGACTAGTGGACCTGGAGATAAGCCATTTAGCGTAATGGGGCTAGATACTCCGCCCGCAATGCGTTTTTCCTGTTTAGCAACTGTTAAATCAATCGTGTTGCCGCTTACGACGCCATCGCCGTAATTAGTGGTTAAATTCGCAGCATCGGCTATACCCTTAGTTCTGCCTACTGGACTAGCCCAACTCGCAGACATGGAGTTGGCAAGCGCCAAGGCACTGCCTGAGTAAGCCATGTTCTTAATAAATTCACGTCTTTGATTTGTCTTATTGTTGTTCATATTAAACCTCAATTAAGTTTTAAGTAGATATGCAAACAGGTCACAAATACACCTTTTGAGCAGTTTTTGGCTGTTTAGAAATTAAGAAAGACGTCAACTATTCATTCAATTTTTCGAAGAAAATAGCAAAATAGCCATACCCAAAATACCTGCGATTATTGAGCCCAATAATATCCCCAACTTTGCTTGTTCAATTAATTCAGCTTGCCCTTTGAATGCCAACACAGAAATAAATAAAGACATTGTAAACCCGACGCCGGCCAAAAATCCTACCCCAACAATTTGAGAAAAATGCACACTAGAGGGCAATCTTACTAAACCCATTTTCAAGCCTAGCCAAGCAAAAACGCTAATGCCAATGCCTTTTCCTAAAACCAAAGCCGCCACTATTGCCAGCGTTATCAACGAATCGTCAATATTCGGAATAGCTGTAGGTAACATGACACCCGCATTTAAGAACGCAAACAACGGCAGAATAATTAGACTTACGGGCTTATCTAAAGTGTAGCCCCAACGTAAAATCGGTGCGGTGGATAGCTTAGCAATATCTTCGGCTTTTACAGCGAGTGCATGTTGGTCTTCATTCTCTATTATGGGGTTGTGCGGGTCGTCTATTTCTCGAAAATTTTCAACGACGCTTTCCATTTTTTTTCGAAACCAAATTTTATTAGTATGAGGATGTGTAGGTATCATCAATGCCGCCAAAATACCCGCCGTTGTCGCATGAACACCCGATTGAAGAATAAACCACCATAGCAAAACGCCACCGGCCAAATAAAAAATAGGTTTTCTTATCCCTAGAAGATTCATTAAGAGCATTGCCAATAGCGTGAGGCCAGCCCAAACAAGCGACTCACCAACAATCTGCTCAGTGTAAAAAAGGCTAATGACGGCAACCGCTCCCATATCATCTACAATCGCTAAACCTGTCAGCATGACGAAAATTGCGCGTGGTGCTTTTGCGCCTAAAAGCGTAAGAATGCTAATAGCAAAAGCCGTGTCGGTCGCCATGGGGATACCCCACCCCTGATAAGCGTCGGAGTCGCCATACCAAATGATGGATATATAAATAAGCGCAGGGAACAGCATTCCACCCATTGCCATGGCAATCACCAATCCGGCATCTTTAATGTTACTCAACGCACCAACTAAAACCTCGTATTTGATTTCTAAACCTAAGATGAAGAAAAACAACACCATTAATCCATCATTTATCCAGTAATGTATGGAGTGGCTTATTTCCCAATCATCAAGGGATAAGGTCAATTTTATCGCGTTTAGCGCATCATAGGTTTGCTGCCAACCAAAGTTGACCATGACCATAGCGATTATGACGGAAACAAACAGCACTATTCCTGTCACCACTTGGCTATCAATAAATGCTTCCACAGGTTTAGAGAGCTTTAAAAAACCACGCTCTAGCAGCGCATGCTCGCGATCCTTTTTATTAATTTTTAAGCTCAAATTAAATTGCCTTTCCGCTAATAAATTTACGTTTTGTCGTTCTCGAAAATAACACCCCGAACAGCTGCCACCGACATAACACCAATAATAAAGCTACTCCAGTCTGGCAGAGGATACTTGAAACGATAGTTAAATAACCCCGGTCATTAATCTGGAAGTGCATATGCAATCAAAGCATCACCAATCGGTGTTTTCATAAAGTGATGGCCGCCAGCCATAATCACCACATATTGCTTACCCTGGTGTTCATAAGTCATAGGAGTGGCTTGTCCACCGGCAGGTAAGGTATCTTGCCACAGGGTTTTACCGGTATTTATATCGATCGCTCTAATTAAGTCATCTGTTGCAGCCGCTATGAAGACCAAACCGCCAGCGGTAATCACAGCGCCACCATTGTTAGGTGTGCCAATATTGAATGGCAGCATCGAAGGAATGCCAAAGGGTCCATTGCGACGGGCGGTTCCTAAAGGCCGGTCCCACAATTGCTCACCGGTATCTAAGTCAATCGCTCTGATGCCACCATACGGCGGCTCTTTGCACAACAACTGCGTAAAGGGCATGCGCCAACCTGCGTTGACATCAATGCCATAGGGTGCACCTTTTTGTGGTGCTAGTGCAGCATGCGAGCCGGCTTTTTCAGATGCTAATCGCTCGTCGGTTTCGTCTCTGGGAACCAGTCTGTTGTAATTGGGCATGTCATTGTAATTGGCCACAATAATGCGTTGCTTGGTGTCAACCGCTATACCGCCCCAGTCTGATCCACCGTTATAACCTGGGTATTGGATCCAAGGCTGTTTGGTGGTGGGCGGGGTGTATATACCGGCATAGCTGGCTTGTCGAAATTGGATGCGACAGAGCATTTGATCAATTGGTGACATGCCCCACATATCGCGTTCGGTTAATACAGGTTTTGCTAAAGTGTGAAAACCCGAAAAGGGTTGTGTGTTTGCCCTTTCACTTGGTTCAACACCGCCTGCAGGTGCAGCTTTTCGAATCACCTCCGTCAGCGGTTTTCCGGTGCGGCGATCTAATACATAAATGTCGCCCTGTTTACTGGGTAAAATCAAAGCCGGTGTTGTGCCATTATTGGTGGGGAAGTCAACTAGAGTGGCTTGCGAACCCAAGTCATAGTCCCACACATCAATATCAACAGCGCGAAAGTGCCAGACGGGTTGACCCGTTAAGACATCAATTGCCACCAAAGCGGTGGAATAACGATCCTCTGCTGCTGAGCGGTCGGAACTCAGGTAGTCACCGGCTGAATTTCCCATAGGCATATAAACTAAGCCTAATTCTTCATCACCAGAAGCGGTGGTCCACATATTGGGTGTTCCACGACTGAAGCTACCCGTACTTGGTCTGTTGGTTAAATTAGGTTGGTCCATGTCCCACGCCCATAAATGTTCGCCTGTTACCGCATCAAAGCCTTGTAATACGCCTGATGGGGCGTCGATACTTAAACCGTCTGTGACTTGGTGGCCGGTGACCACCACACCTTTGATGATGGTGGGGGGAGATGTCATAGCAACCATACCAGGTTCAACTTCACCCATACCAATGGTGATGTCGGCGGCGCCAGCGTTAGCAAACTTCATACACCTTTTTCCCGTCATGGCATCAACGGCAATCAAACGGCCATCCAAAGTGCCTTCAATGATGCGTTTCTCACAAGTATCACCACTGTTGCTACCATCGTCATAGTAAGCAACGCCTCGACAAGACGCACTATAGGGTATCGCTGATTTATTCACGCCCGGGTTATGACGCCAAACTTGTTGACCGTTGTTCGCATTAAGCGCAATCAAAATGTTGGTCGCAGTGCATAAATACAGTAGATTACCAATTTTGAGTGGGGTAGTTTCTGCAGCATATTTGCTTGTTGATGAGTCATCTTCAGGCATATCTTCGGTGTGAAATAGCCAAGCGCGTTCTAAATTTTTGACGTTATCAGTATTAATTTTTTGCAACGGAGAACTGCGTCTGGCTGCATAAGTACCGCCATAAGCTGGCCAATCAGCACCCACTTTAAGTAACGATGGGTCTGTATCATAAGATGGGTTATTAGCAGCGCGTAATGATTGGCTGTCAGACTTATTTGATCCATAAAAACCACCCACTAAGAACATTGAGATCAGCACTAACGACACCAATCCATAGGACTGCCTTAGTTTCAGTGGACTATTTGGGATTTTGGCACTGAGTGGCAGTAGTAGTACTAAAATCAATGACATACCAAACAGACGTGGAAGCAATGCCCAAATCTGACCATCGGCTTCCCAAAATGACCAAATAACGGTGATCACGTAGGTCGCGATATAAAGCCAAACACCGATAAATTGCTGTTTGAATATCAACCAACCGGATGCCGCTAACATAGAGCCAGCTAAGGCATAATAAGCAGAGCCCCCAAGCCACCAAAGATAAATGCCACCAACTGACATTGGTAGACCCAGCAAAACAATAAACAGCCCTAATATTTTGATCATCCTATCCACCTCTCAATTATTAATTTCAAAGAAATTATTCTGTAGTGATTATGAAACATAAAAATTTATATCAAAGCACGATGCTCATAAGCACCTTTCGTGATGATGAAGCGTTATCGTTAAACAATTTACCTAATCAGAAGAAACGGAAATTAGTGAACATCTATAGGACTGTGAGAGTCCTTTTAATTAATGACTATTCTTGTTTCTTGAATTGTCGCTTTCCTTAAGTGCAATTCTTCTTACATTGCATCGTGCACCCGGACAGCAAGAACGTCTTGTTTCACGCCATGCAATACAGAATTAGCTGTTGAACCAAGCAGCAATTTAATGCCACTTCTGCCATGTGTGCCTATTACAATTAGGTCAATATTTTTTTCATTGGCCATTTCTTTTATTTCATCTGCCGCGACACCAATTTTTACAAAAAAATTATGCTCAGTAATGCCATGTTCTGTGGCGATATTACTTAGTTTTTCATGGGCTAAGGACATGCGTTCAGAATCGTCTATCGCGTTGTACTCCATTGGATAAAGGTAAGGTTGAATATATGTTGTAGGTAGCAAGGTATACATCAATATTAAATCTTCAGGAGACTGACAAACCGCTAATGCTTTGCGAATAATACTTTCGTGGGGTGCATTAACATCTATTGCGACTAATATATTTTGGTAGTTACTCATCTTATTACTCCTTTATGTTTCTAAATTGTAGAACGCCTTTATTACTTATTTGCGCCTCTTTTGATGATTAATGAAACCAGTTAAGTACCTAAAGGGACTCATGCATTAGAGTTATCGAAAAAACAACCTGACTTGAGTTATGAGGGGTTGTTGTTGTCGTCATACCTAAGCTCTCAGCTAATTCCTGCATTTTATAGTTACTGCGAAGATCAACACAGTATAGCCTTTTGACACCATTGACTCTGGCATGCTCCATCAAACGATTGGCTAGTTGTATAGCAATTCCCTGATGTTGAAACTCATCTGAGACAGCGACAGCCATTTCACGTTCATCTGGTTTTGAGTTAATTTCGTAGCAGCAAACACCAATTTGCTTTTCATTACCTTGCTGCTGAATTGTTGCAATATAGGACATGGAATTTGTGTAATCGATATCACATAGCGTCATAAGCATTGATGAAGACAAACCCCTGATCCCATCAAGGAAATTTTCGTGCTTGGCTTGTGCTGAGAAATTTCGCGTAAAAGCGGCCTCTATATATTTGTCATCGGATGTAATGGGTCGAATGGTGACGTCTAAATCGCCAGTTTTTATATATTTGCAATCATTAGTGAGTAGCTCTGTCATGATTAATACCCTCGTGTAAAACAAATTAGTAGTTTGTCTTACACTCAATATATATATTGGATTCGATAAGCTCAATTAGGGGTATCCATGCCAAATTGTGGAAACTACGTAGTGATTTTAGCATTCACACTATGACTAACTAACTTTTACCTGCTCCAACAACACTAATTTTTGTTACGGATTTTCACAGTGAAATACGAGGCATCTCCAATAACGTTAACACTAGCTCAGAGGTAAGCTGTGTTTCTAATACGCAGTCATACTTAGCATAGCAGTATATCTCGGTTGCTATGATGTAATTGGCTTTGAGCAGGTAATCATGTCTATAATATCCTTGATTCAGTCTAACTAAGAAACAAGGATTTCAATAATGAACAGATATGTATTGATGGTTTTATTTACATGGGTGATTTTACTGTCAAGTAATGTCAGAGCAAAAGAGGTGCAGCTTGTCCCGGGGGAAACATTCAGTAAAGGTAACTTTACCGTCACATGTGGCCAATCGATAACAGATACCCCATTGGCACTCAACGACTGCCAGTATTGGGATGATTTTAGTAACAAGTGTCTGTTTGAGAAAACCACTTATACGAATAAAAACCTTGAATGCGTTGAAAAATGCCAGCGCTGGGATAAGTTTACAAACACTTGCTTTTATCAATCAAAATGTACCTTCTACCCATCACATATGACATTTATGCGAACTACATGCGAAAAGTTCGACGACTTCAACAATACTTGTGTGAAAATGAAGGATACAAAAATTGGGCAGTGAGAGGAAAAGGGCCAAACAGATGTAAACTTTTTTTGAAAGAGTAGTAGTACAATTGGCGATGATGAAGTTGTGTTGAACTTGGGCGCTACATCAAGTCGTATATTAGCTGATGCACACTTGGTCTAATGAGGATTTACACGTATTTCAAGAAACAAGATACAAACTATTTATGTCTAAACACTAGGCGTTTTAAAAGAAGAACTACGAAGACTCTTGAGGTCTCAACGCGTTATGCAACGCTCTAAACATGACACCATAAAAGCTAAAGGTTTATGCAACATAGTAGATGCAGTTCATATCAGTGAAATATTGCCTTAGGTAGAAGATAGCGCTGTTCGAGGGCTCTGGTAGGGTGATTTAACCGTAGGCTCAGACAATGCTTAAGTTGAGCGTCCCTCCCGTTATGTTAGCCAAGGTTCAAACAATAAAACCGTCGCCATAATTGACGAGTCTATTAAACAATCTAAAAAGTTACTAGACGAGTTATATAAAAGAATGACTTGGGATAGAGGCAGCGAAATGTCTAATTATAAAATGTTCACACTCGCTACGGATATTCAAGTCTACATCTGCGTTCCAATGTCAGCGTGGCTCGAATGAAAATACCAACCGTTTATTGCGGCAAGACTTACTCAAAGGAACGGGTCTAAATATGCATTCTAAACAGGAATTAAGCCTTGTCGCTAGACAACTATATGAAAGATTGAGAAAAACGTTAGACTACGATGAACTTCATAGCGATTTAACCAATGTGTTGCATTGACCAATTAAACTTAAAAACTGATGTACGAATAGTGTCTTCACTGCCAGCCTATTATTTAGCATAAATTTAATGCAATATTATTGAACGGTTTTAATCTTAGGGCGAAATATTCCTATCAATAATGTTTTTAAAGAAACATTTATCCCAATTTGATCCGATCAAAAATTTTCTTTCATTGACGAATGAGTTTTATTTATGGCTTCAAACAAAAAGTATGACGAAAACGAAAATTCAGATAAAAACTCAGATGATATTAATCACGCTGAAGGTCCTGATGCGGGAAAAACCGAAAGGTCTTTCGTGCTCGGTATTTTTCACTTAATTGAGAGGATAATACTGTTCATTGTCGTTTTGATGACAGTGGGAGCCGTAGCCTTTGAGATTCACGCAATTTATATTGCACAGACGATCATCCTCGCCGACATACTGTTAATGTTTCTTTATCTGGAGGTTATTGGCATGGTGGCTGTATTTTACTCGGACCGGCGCTCGGCGTTCGTTTACCCTATTTTTATTGCGATTACGGCACTCGCTCGATTAATTGTTCTGCAGGGCAAAGATATGGCCCCTGAAAATATCCTGTATGAGGCAATCGCCATCTTTATTCTTGCTATTGCTGCAATCGTACTTATCCGAATGCGAACTGAATGATGGTTGTTAAGAAGGATTATACTGGTTATGAGACTCTTAGTTTCTGCAGAACTCCAGTCTGAACATTAGAACTGCGTTCGACTTTTAATAAAAAATCATTCTAGAAACTGTACTTAAATCATCAACAGTTATTGGTTGAATACATCGCGGCATTTAACAATTTTAAAATATGGTTTTATTTAGCATTGCATTAACCACTATCTGCCAGTACGCAACATGACAAGGTATAATACAAAGAGTCGAATTTGTACTTAATTCACCAAATTACTCATAATAAAATTGTGCTCAACGTTGCAGCTTTGGCTCTGAAATAGAGGGTTAAAAATTAGCTTAGTTGAATTAAAACGGAATGGCGGCTAAGGTTTTTTTGCCCTTTGCAATTTAAGCTCCTCCAGAGGTAAGCTCAGTGACCATAAACTACATCAAAGCCACATTTTTTGAATACATTAGGTATAGTGTTGATTATTCTTAAACTTTACCTTTCATCACGCAACTGCAGGTTTTTGCTATTAATCGTACCTCTCTGGCACTTTTCTTCATAAGAAGAATGTAAAGGTGTCAATAATTAATTGAAAGGCTAGCATAACGATAACTTTTCTTTGCCAAAATTTATGAATAGCAAACATGAGGTATTTAAATGAAACTGTCAGAAAATGCAAAACCGAGCTTATTACTTGCTTTGACGCCTGTTGTGTTAACGCTGCTAATTCTTGGAACGCAAATTTTTTACTTTGGCGTTTTCGAACCACATATTCCTCTTGCCATTGGCTTAGCTATAACTAGTATTGTTGGAATTAAGCTAGGACTTAAATGGAAGGGTATAGAGAAAGGCATTTTTCACGTTATTCACGTCGCTTTACCTTCGGTATCTGTTTTAATAACGGTTGGGATGATCATTGGAGTTTGGATTGCCAGCGGTACGGTACCAAGTATTATTTATTTCGGCTTAAAAGTACTTTCGCCTGAACTATTCCTGGCTGCTGGTATGGTAATTTGCGCCCTAGTTTCCCTTTCTCTTGGCACTAGCTGGGCAAGTGTAGGTACTGTTGGTTTGGCCTTAATGGGAATTGGAGAAGGCTTCGATATTCCTGCATATTGGACTGCTGGCGCTGTAGTTTCAGGTGCGTTTTTTGGTGATAAAATTTCGCCACTTTCCGACACAACTAATTTGGCCCCTGCGGTCACTGGAACCGATGTTTTTTCTCATATAAAAAATATGATGGCAACTACCATCCCAGCTATGCTGATCGCTCTTATTATATATTTGTTAGTTGGATTTTTCGTAATCGACACCCAAAGCATTTCATTTGAAAAAATCAACGATATCACTAATGCCTTAGATGAAAACTTTTATATTTCAGGATGGGTATTATTGCCAGCTTTGATTGTGATGGGCTTAGCTATAAAAAAATACCCCCCCATGCCATCACTATTCGCCGGCGTTGTAGCGGGTGGGGCAACAGCAATGATTGTTCAGGGTCAGAGTCTACAATCAATTTTTGATTTTGCGAACAATGGCTATTCAATAAACACCGGTATTGGAGAAATTGACAGCCTGTTAAATCGAGGTGGTATTCAATCCATGATGTGGACAATTTCCTTAATATTGATTGCTTTGGGCTTTGGCGGAGCACTAGAGAAAACAGGCTGTTTGAAATCGATTATTAATGCTATTAAGAGCAAAGTCAGTAGTTTTGCTGGCACTCAAACCGCCGCTATTGGAACCGCGTTTGCGACTAACCTAGTAGCCGGTGATCCCTACTTATCCATCGCTTTACCGGGAAGAATGTATTCACCGGTTTACCGTGGTATGGGTTATTCAACTTTGAATCTATCACGTGGAATTGAAGAAGGCGGAACATTAATGTCTCCGCTAATTCCATGGAATGCGGGTGGCGCATTTGTAATTTCAGCTCTCGGTCTTGGTATTGCCGATGGTAATATAGAAAATCTTTTGTATATACCCCTTGCTTTTGCCTGCTGGACGGCACCCCTGATTGGAATTTTCTATGCTTTTACTGGGTTATTCTCGCCAAAAGCAACAGACGAAGAAAAAGAACACTGGGAATCCTCTGGTGAAGCAATAGCCGAATTTAATTCTGATGGTACGCCAAAAGTCGAAGATGATGACGAAGACACTGAGAAAGAAGACGCCGATGACGATTCAGATAAAAGTGGACAATAGCTATAGATTATTTATTTAAGCTTCGGATAAATTCGTAGAATTTCGTACCGCATGTAAATAAATGGCAAGGAACTTGACGACGCCAAAGGCGCCATCGTAAATAAATATAATCAGATCCGCTCGGTTTAAGAACGTGCAGATTTCGCTGCAGCCGACTCGGTGTGGTTGTTGGCTGTGAGTAAATCACCGTTAGTAGATTCAAGATGCGCACGAATAAACCATTGGAACTGCTCCATATCAGTTAACTGACCAATTAGCATGTCTTCCGATACCGGATCTAGCTCTCCCATTTCAATCATTGCTTTGCGATGATCGCTGTTCACCCCGTTGTAAACTAAATCAAGGGCGCCCAGATGCTCCATAACCAACGCTTTACCTAACGAATAATCATCCCAGGTGCGACGGTCAGAAATAGATTGCGGTGTGCCTACTGGGGTTCCGCCCAAAGTAGCTATTCGTTCTGCAATAGTGTCGATCATGCCGCGTACAGCCTCTACCTGAGGATCTAACATTTCGTGAACGCTGATAAAATTGGGGCCAACAACGTTCCAGTGAACGTGCTTGAGAGTGAGGGCCAGATCGAGCAGTGCTACCATGCGATTGTCTAAAGTGGATATTACTCGGTTTGCAGTCGTTTGGTCCATGCCTGGCACAGTGAATTTAGTTGCTTTGTGCTGATTGCTTTGATTACTTATTGTCATGATTTCTCCCATATGGTTCAAAATAACCGGAGAGGTATGGCTTGCTAAAAAGTGGCATCAAATACCTCTCCTTGAATCTTCACGCTATCAAACCCACAAACGCCTTGTCAAACAAGATCAATTAACTAGGTATTCAATGCATTGGGCGGTGAGAGGAAAAATGCCAAAGTTATGTAAACTTTTTTTGGATAGATTACTACACAATTGGTAGTGATTAAGTTAAAGCCAATCGTTGGTTGGCTTTAACTTATTTTAATGAAACTTACACGTGTCTCACGAACCCCATGCAAAACGATTTATGTTCTAACAAGCCTATTCGCTTATTAATAGGCTCGTTAGACTAACAATATCCATGTTCTATAAACGTTACATTTTAGGAAACATAACTGTGTCGATAATATGGATAACGCCGTTTGAAGTCATGATATCCGTTTGGATCACTGTTGCATTGTTGACTTTAACGCCATCTGACGTATCAATCACTATATAGTTACCTTGAACAGTTCTAGCTTTATTCAATTTCACAACATCTGCTGCCATCAGTTTACCTTCTAAAATATGATAGGTAAGTGTAGCTGTCAGTTTATCTTGGCTTTCTATATCGAGTAAATCGCCTAAGGTGCTAGCAGACAATTTCACAAAGGCATCATTGGTGGGTGCAAATAATGTAAATGGACCTTCTCCTTTTAAGGTATCAACTAATCCAGCAGCTTTAATGGCTGTAACTAAAGTTGTAAAAGATGGGTTGCTCAAAACCGTTTCCATCATATCTAGTTTTTCCGACTCATGGTGCGTTGCCATTGCACTAGCAGTCACAAAAGTCAGAGATAGCAAAGCGACTGAAATACATTTAGTCAAAAACCCTTTCATAATTTTTCTCCACATTGTTATTTATTAATAAAGTACAGCTGACACTTAATGCGTCTTGGTTTAGTTTTCTAAGTTTAACATTTAACACCCAACCATTATCCTTAAAAATGGGCGCTGATTCACTATGCCATAAGTGTTCTAAAAAGTATGTTTGAACTCACAGTTCAAAGTGTCAGTTTTGTATTTATGACCATCACCTGGAGTTTTTGCACTCATGTTACGACTAACTTGATTTTACCTGTGTTTAAAAACCTACTTTTTGATACGGGTTTTCCACAATGGAATACGAGGAATCTCCAATAACATTAATACTAGCTCAGAGGTAAACTGTGTTTTAAATACGTAGTCATCCATAGCATCGCAGCTTATCTCGGTTGTTTTGATGTAATTAGTTTGGAGTAAGTAATTATGTCTAGAGTACTCTTGTTTCAGTTTCAGTTTCAGCCTTGCAAGACATGTCACATTACTGATGTGTTTGATGGTACAGCTAATTCACGGTTAAGACTTTCTCATCGATATTTCCACAGTAAAATACTTTATTTCAACAGTAAAATACTTTATTTCAACAGATGACAAATTTATCAGCATTTATAGTTGCGTTCTAGAGCAGCTAAATTATACGTACCAATTAAGTACATTGACTAAACATCTCACAACGTTTCAATTTGACTATAAAACAAAATAGGAAATACTATGACTAATATAGATATTGGCTTAAGCGCTAATAATAGAAAACAAACAGCTGAAGAGTTAAGCAAGCTCTTAGCTGATTCGTATACTTTGTATTTGCAAACACACAACTTTCATTGGAATGTAACGGGCTTGCACTTTCGCGAATTACACTTAATGTTTGAAGAACACTATACTGAATTAGCAATAGCGGTAGATGATATCGCCGAACGTATACGTACCTTAGATTTTGCGGCTCCAGGCACTTACAAAGAGTTTGCCAAATTGAGTTCCATTGAAGAAGTTGAGGGGGTCCCGACTGCAAGCGATATGATTGTAATATTAACTGAAAGTCACGAACGGGTGATCAGAACCGCTCGTGAAGTTTTGAAAATCGCACAAAATTCAGCAGATGAATCAACCGTATCTCTTGTATCCGACCGAATGCGAGTGCATGAAAAAATCGTGTGGATGTTGAGAGTGATGACAAAGACTTAACAATTGCGTTCGATAATCAATTAGCCAAAGTAATAAAAAAATAGTGGCTAGCGATGTAATAAGTGGTCAGTAAAATGAGTGGTTTTTGATAATTTTTTTTCAGACGGTTTATGATGCCATCTTAGATATTAATGGGATACTTATAGAATTTTCTCGATTTTAATATGGCGATTACAGATGTAGCAAATGAAATGGCAAATGCTGTTATCAAGCACTTACAACGTTATTAGATCCTAATAGTGGTCTAGCCATTTTGAACTAATAAGTACTTTTTTATACAAAGAGCATTCCAAATAAAAGGGGAACAAATTGAAATCATTAAATAAGCATGTATCCACGTTAACAGTGCAAGGTAAAGATTATCAATACTTCGATTTATCCAGTATAGACGCCGACATGAAGCGTCTGCCGCTTACTGCTAAAATATTGTTAGAAAACTTACTGCGTCATAGCGATGAGCAATACGTGCAACCAGAAGATATTCAAACCTTAGCAAAGTGGGACACAAACGCTTCGTCAGAGACTGAAATCGCTTTTGTACCCTCCAGAGTGATATTGCAAGATTTTACTGGTGTTCCCGCTATAGTCGATTTGGCTGCTATGCGTGATGCGATGCTTGATTTAGGCGGTGATCCAAACAAAATCAATCCACTTAAACCAGTAGATTTGGTCATTGACCATTCGATTATGGTAGACGAGTTTGGTCACAAAGATTCGTTTAAACACAATACTGAAATTGAAGTGCAGCGTAATAAAGAGCGTTATCAATTTTTGAAGTGGGGCCAAAGCGCCTTCACTAATTTTAAAGTGGTACCTCCAGGTAAAGGTATTGTGCATCAAGTGAATTTGGAATATTTGGCACGGGTTACTTTTGTTGAAGAACAGCAAGACGCTGCAGTGTTGTATCCAGATACGCTGGTGGGTACGGATTCTCACACGACTATGATTAATGGTTTAGGTGTGCTTGGATGGGGAGTAGGGGGCATTGAAGCCGAGGCTGCCATGCTGGGCCAACCTGTCACCATGTTAATACCAGAAGTCATTGGTATGGAATTGACCGGTAAATTGTCAGCGGGTACAACGGCAACAGATTTAGTCTTAGCCGTCACCCAGCAATTGCGCTCATTTGGTGTTGTTGGCAAGTTTGTCGAATTTTTTGGCGCTGGCGTAAAACACTTAACGGTTGCTGATCGGGCAACAATAGCCAATATGTCGCCCGAATATGGCGCAACTTGTGGTCTATTTCCCATTGATGAGCAAACGATTAAATACCTCGCGTTAACTGGCCGCAGTCAACTGCAAATTGAAATAATAGAAGCTTATTCCAAAGCGCAAGGAATGTGGGGCAGTGAATCTCAGAAAGACGCGCAATATCACGCCAATTTAGAGCTTGATTTAAACCAAGTAGTACCGGCTATTGCAGGCCCCAAAAGACCACAAGATAGAATTGACTTAGACAATGCCTCATCGGCATTTAAAGCATGGATGACAGAGCAAAAAGAACTCGCCATTGCGCCCAATGATACCCAACAAGGTAGCTTTGAGAGCGAGGGTGGTCCCTCAATAGAATCATCAAAAAGTAGTGTGTCTTGTCACTTTAAGGGACAAGATTTTGAACTAGATGAAGGCGCTGTAGTTATCGCAGCCATTACTAGTTGCACTAACACCTCTAATCCTTCGGTGTTAGTGGCCGCCGCACTGGTTGCTCAAAAAGCCAATGAGCTTGGTCTTACAGCTAAACCTTGGGTAAAAACAAGTTTCGCGCCTGGCTCACAGGTAGTAACAGAATATTTAAATAAAGCCGGTTTATCTAAAGAGCTTGATAAAATGGGGTTCAACTTAGTGGGCTATGGCTGTACCACTTGTATTGGAAACTCTGGCCCATTGCCAGAACCCATTTCTGAGGCCATAAGAGAAGGTAAGTTAACGGTAACATCTGTGTTATCGGGCAACCGTAATTTTGAAGGCCGTATACACTCAGAAGTAAAGGCAAATTATTTAGCCTCACCGCCATTAGTAGTCGCTTATGCCATTGCTGGAAATATGAATATTGATATCACCAAAGAACCTCTGGGTACTGATCACGATGGCAAACCTGTCTATCTTAGAGACTTATGGCCAACTCAAGAAACTATTCAAAACATAGTCTCAGAAGTTGTCAATGAGGCGATGTTTACCGATAAATACGGCAGTGTGTATGAAGGTGGTGACGTGTGGCAAAATCTAGAAACGGTAGATGCCAACATTTATAACTGGCCTGACAGCACCTATGTAAAAAAGCCAAGCTTTTTCACCAATATGCCGGCTAAACCTGAACCCGTAAAAGCGATTGAAAAAGCGCGTTGTTTATTAAAGTTAGCTGACAGTGTTACCACTGATCATATTTCACCAGCCGGCGCTATTGGCAACGACACACCAGCTGCTGAGTATTTACGAGCCAATCACGTTGAGCCAAAAGATTTTAATTCCTATGGCTCGCGCCGCGGTAATCATGAAGTCATGATGCGCGGTACGTTTGCTAACGTAAGACTGCGTAATGAATTAGCGCCCGGCACAGAAGGTGGTTTTACCCGAAAGCAACCTGGTGGTGAACAAATGAGTGTGTTTGATGCGGCTCAGCAATATATCGCTGATAATGTGCCTACTATTGTTATCGCGGGCAAAGAATATGGAACGGGCAGCTCTCGAGATTGGGCTGCAAAAGGCCCGCTATTGCTAGGTGTAAAGGCGGCAATTGCAGAAACGTACGAACGGATTCATCGCTCTAATCTAATTGGTATGGGGATATTACCCTTACAGTTTATATCGGGGGAGGGCGCGCATACTTATCAATTAGATGGCACAGAGCAGTTTTCTATTGAAGCGGTTAAAGCTAAGCAAAAGCAAGCCAAGGTTAAAGTAATTAGAGATGATGGCAGTGAATTCAGTTTTGTTACAGATATTCGTATTGATACACCGAATGAATTTGAATATTTCCGACACGGAGGCATTCTGCAATATGTGATCCGCTCACTGCTCTAAAAAAGTAGTTGTCACTAAGGATAAGACGCCCATCCTTAGTGACAATATTTTAAAGTAGTATGTGGATGTTGAAGGGTTGCTGATATTAGCCACCAACACCGATGTATTCTGTTCCCATCCAGACGATAAATCCTACATACAGCATCAGCAGAACTTTGCCGTTATTATTGGTCAGCTCGGAACCACTTCGTGCCAGTACCAGAAAAGCCACCGTGGCAAATAGAAGAAACATCATCATAGGAATAATACGCGGATAGTTAAAACCTACTGCGCCGGCAACAATGACTCCGACAGGTAAGACAACCAACAAGTCGAAGATGTTACTGCCAAAGGCGTTGGTTAGGCTTGCAGTACTGAGCTTACGTTGAGCCGCTTTTACACTGACAAAAAGGTCTGGGATGCTGGTTGCCGCCGCCAATATGGTTGCGCCCCAAAAGTAGCTTGGAGTAGTGAACATATCACCGAGTTCGATAACCATTCGGATCAGCATTTCCACCCCAATGGTAACCAGCACCATGGAAATGAGCAGTTTTCCCAGCTTTTGAGAGCTGTGGAGCCATGTTCTCTGACTTCTGGTTTATGGTCACGCACTTCTTGATATTGGATGTATATGTACAACATGTAAAATAGTAGCGGTAGGATCATCAGGGCACTGGTCAACGTTCCATTAAGTGATGCCACTGTCGTCGGGTTATAAATAACCGCAAATGACAGCGTTACCATCACAATCAGTACACTGATGAGGTAAAACTGCGCTTCCCGATAGATTACGTTTCGTCCTGCCTGAAGTGAACCAGTTCGAAAGAAAACCGATGTTCCCGGAATGACCAGAATATTGAACACTGCTGAACCAATAATGGTGGCCAGCCCAAGTTCAAAGTCGCCATGAATGCCTGTCGCAAGAATAACAGTGACCAATTCGGGAAAACTCGAACTGATTGCCATCACGGTGGAGCCTTTGACAGAGTCTGGAAGCCCGTAAAAGAGCGCTAGTTCATGGCAGGCGTCCTCAAGGTAGTTGCATGCCTTCCATATTATCGCTGTCGCAATAGCCACGATAAAAAATATATAGGCGAGTTCAGCTAGCACTGATGTTCCTTTTCATAATCGATTCTGTTGGTTGTTATGATAACCGATGCCAGATTGAACATTCTTTTATTATCTTATCTAAACTATTCCTTTATGGGAATATTTTCAAGTAGCTTGATGATAGCAAGGTTGTTGTTTAATTTAGCTAAGTCAATGAGATAGCTTTTTTCAAGCTCTTGCATTGGTTGATTTGCCAATAATTCTTTTACCGACTGTTCTTCCCCATTTGCTATGGATGTTTTCAAGGCAGCAAAGGTTGCGATACTGTGTTTATTTTGATCAGTCATATTAGATCCCATTTCTATAGTTGTGTTACGTTTCGTTGTTTGTTGATAAAGCCATAGGTCGCTGCTAGCAGTAACAATAGACTGCGTTTTTAATGCCTGTATAAATTCAATAGATGCCAAACTTAATTGATAACAAATAAGTCCATAAAACGGTTTACTGGTGTTGCCTCAAGCGTGCCTTGATCTTTACAAAGTGTTGAGATTTTTTGGGCTTGTTGACTCGGAAAACGTGATGCTAGGTTAGTTTTGAATTTTTTCTCCAACAACGGGATACCTTCTTTACGGCGAAGGCGATGACCAACTGGGTATTCTACAACCACTTCTTCTGTACTGCTGCCATCTTTAAACAAAACCTGAATAGCATTGGCGATAGAGCGTTTATCTGCTTCTAAATACTCTGTGGTAAAGCGTTTATCTTCGACAATTTCCATTTTATCGCGAAGTTCATCGATGATGGGATGTGTGTTGTGAAAATCGTCTTCGTAATGATCGGCTGTTAAATTGCCAAACGCCAACGGAACAGCAATCATATATTGCAAACAATGGTCGCGGTCCGCAGCATTGGCAAGCGTACCCGTTTTTGAAATAATACGAATTGCAGACTCGTGAGTACGGACCACGATCTTCTCGATATTGTCTAAACGAGTTTTTACCTGAGGATACAAAATAACCGATGCCTCTGCAGCGGTTTGTGCATGAAACTCGGCTGGAAAAGAAACTTTAAACAAGATGTTTTCCATCACATAAGAGCCGTAGTCTTGGGAAAACGTAAACTGACGTTGAGCCTCTGGTTTGATGGTTTGGTCGTTGTTCGTTTTAGAGAAAGAGACGTCATAAAACCCCCATTGTTTAGCGGTTAATGCGCTTGGTATTCCCATTTCTCCGCGCATTGACATGTCAGCCAAACGCACTGCTCTTGATGTAGCGTCGCCAGCTGCCCAAGATTTACGAGAGCCCGCGTTTGGTGCGTGTCGATAAGTACGCAGCGCAGAACCATCGACCCAAGCTTGAGATACTGCCGCCATGATTTGCTCTCTGTTGCCGCCCATCATTTTGGTGATAACCGCAGTTGATGCAACGCGTACTAATAATACGTGGCACAAACCCACTCGGTTGAAAGAGTTTTCTATAGCGATCACGCCTTGAATTTCATGTGCCATGACCATGGCCTCAAGTACTTCTCGCATAATTAGAGGTTGTTCGCCTCTTGATAATCTAACTTGAGACAAATGATCTGCTACGGCCAGAATGCCACCTAAATTATCTGATGGATGCCCCCATTCTGCGGCTAACCAAGTGTCGTTATAATCTAACCAACGAATGATACAACCAATGTCCCACGCGGCTTTTACCGGGTCTAGCGTCAGCGATGTTCCTGGCACTCGGGCGCCATTTGGCACAAGCGTACCTGATACTATAGGGCCGAGGTGTTTGGTGCATTCAGGAAAGCGAAGTGCCAGTAATCCACAGCCTAATGTGTCCATTAAACAGTTTCGTGCAGTGTCTAAAGCTTCTTCGCTGGTGACTTTATAATTTAATACATAATCGGCAATGTCTTGGATGACATGATCATAATCTGGACGGTTGTTAACATCTACATTACTGCTCATTTTGTATCCTTATTTGTTGTCTACAGACTTAGTAACAGTTCTGTTGAAAATGTAAATTTAGGTCACTTGCTTGTGCTTTAGCATATTGAATGGGGGTGACAGTTCTATGGCTGACTATGTTGCAATAAGTTCATAAAACCTCTAAAAACTTGATAAATTTTTGAAACAACAAACCAGATGTTTTTCATCCAAGCACCACATCAATATTTGAATCTGTGCTGCAGTGTTTACATTTTTGTATCACCTACAATTGCTCTAGGTTCTAACCTTTCGATAAGCACAGCTTCATTTATATTCGTCAGCTCTTTGGCGACATCTAGCACCGTTCTATTTTCTGTATAGGCTTTTTTGGCAATCTCTGCGCTTTTATCGTAACCAATTAAACTCGTCAAGGCCGTCACTAACATAGGGTTTCGTGCCACACTTTGTTCAATTTTTGCGTGGTTTACTTGCATGTCTTTAATGGCTTTATCTGCAAGTGAGATGCAGCATGTAGTCAGTAGCTGAATACTTTGTACTAAAGTATGGCCGATTAAAGGCAACATGGTGTTTAATTGAAAGTTGCCTGATTGTGCTGCCATGGTGATAGTAGTGTCATTGCCAATCACTTGAGTGCATCCCATTAGCACCGCTTCTGGGATCACTGGGTTAACTTTGCCTGGCATGATACTGCTGCCTTTTTGAAGCTCGGGTAAGTGTATTTCATTTAAACCATTTAACGGGCCGCTGCTCAGCCAACGTATATCATTACTTATTTTACTCAAGCTGACTGCAGCTGTTTTGAGGTTGCCACTGGTGCTCACTGCTGTGTCTTGGGCACTGATTGCACGAAAGTAATTATCAGCACAAGTGAACACCAATCCGGTACTTCCTGATAATACTCGGGTCACAACAGTCCCAAATTCTGGGTGTGTGTTGACACCAGTTCCTACCGCGGTGCCGCCAATAGCAAGCTTACATAAGCTTTGTAAGTTATGTTGGAGTTGAGTATGTATGAAGTTAATCTGATCTCGCCAAGCACTTATCTCTTGCCCAAAGCTTAACGGCATCGCATCCATAAGATGGGTTCTACCAGTTTTGATAGTATCCTGATGTTCCTTGGCTTTATTATCTAAAGTATTAACTAGGTGTAATAGGGCAGGCAGTAGTTCGTTTTCGATAAGCGTAGCTGCACTTAAATGAATACATGACGGGATAACGTCATTGGAGCTTTGTCCTAAATTTACGTCATCTAAAGGATGAACAGATATTTGCCCTTCACTTTGTAAAGCAACAAGAGAGGTAATCACCTCATTGGCATTCATGTTAGTACTGGTGCCTGAGCCAGTTTGATATACATCGACCGGAAATTGATCGTCGTAAAAACCGTTAGCCACGCTTTGTGCAGCACGTTTAATCGCCATGGCTTTGTCTGGGTCAAGTAGTCCTAGCTCCATATTGGCAACCGCAGCTGCACTTTTCACCTCACCCAGCGCCCAAAGAAAGGCTCGGGGCATTTTTATCTCACTAATGGTGAAATTAACAAGCGCTTTAGCGGTTTCTTCACCATACAATACTTTGCTGATGTGCTCTGGATTACTCGTATTTGGGTTGTTTGTTGTCATCATGCTTTATCCTTGATTTTTAGCCCATGGAATGATGCCCCGCCAATAAATTATATTTTGCGAGGCGACAAATAGAATTTTAAAATGATTGATTCATCTGCAACATCAATGCAATAGGACATATCAGCAGCAGCGTATTCAAAATATTACTTAATCGAACTATTTAATGCCTTGCAGTTTTTGCCTAACGTCTTCAAGGTATTGAATATCATTCAATTTGTCTGAGCGATATTCAGGGCACGCTTTAATCTGCTCTAAATCTATATTGCAGGTGACAGTTTTACTTCCCCAATTAAAGCTATCAAACTGCTCTGGCGAGACAAGCACTTGTTTGCCACCGGGAAACCAATCACGCGTATCAATCACAAGATAACCTAGGGACCAGCTGTAGGTATCCCAAATAAAATCGAAGATGTAACCCTTTTGGCCGTCCACGGCATCAATGCCGTAATGTGCGAATTCATTAGCTGAACACAGGTGGTTTGTTTGTTCGATATTGCCATCTTCATCATTGTCAACGTCAAGATTATCAAGAGGCAGTATATCTCCATGAAAGAGCGCTGTAGGGTAGGCGTATTCTCCCCATGCGCCTTCACCGGTCCAATAATAACCGTATCCAAAATAATCGGAGTAAGCTTTTTCAAACTCTCGAGATACGGTTTCATGTTCTTCAACTTTTGGGCAACGCTTAACCATGTCTTTTGACAGCGACACAGTCAGTGCATAGTCATCTGCACTGAATTCAAGCAATGCGATAGGGCTTATCAACACTTTCTGACTGAGGGGAAGCCAAGGATGGGTGTCAACCACCAAAAATCGAATAGTCAAAGATTTATCATCAAAATATACATCTTTAACCTGTCCTAGGTCTCCGTCTGTTGCTTTAATGGTGCTACCGCTTAATTCTTTTTGACTGACTAACATGGTGTTCTCCTCATTGATGAATTGGACTTATCGTCTTTATTTAAAAACATTTATGAACATATTTATGGACTCATACTATTGAATTTTATTGTGAAATGTTTTCTTCGTGTGACGACAAATTACTGACAGGCTCATCCTTTTCTTAACAGAAATCAATTTAATTAGTGTACGATCTACTATAGCGCACCTATATATTTAATGCACTTCAACCAATCAATGTTATAGCCAAACATATAGAGGGTTGAATGTCTTTATTATAGTCGTGCTGTGTTATTATGCACTTATAATTTATGGTTAGTGCACTAGTTACTTTGAATGGATTTATGATTTTAAATCGAATGTAAAATATAACTACGGCGTAACTCTTTTCTCAGTTGTAAAAATAAGAAAGGGCAGGTTATGAAATACAAAATAAGAGAAGCAAGCCGCAGGCATGCTCCACTTGAACGAAGCTTTCTTAAACTATCTTCACCTTTAGAAGCCTTTATCAATAGCCAAGCTATGGCCGGAATAGTGCTATTTATTGCTGCTTTACTGGCCATTCTTATGGTCAATATTGGGTGGCAACAGGAATATGAAGAGTTGAGTAAACTGGTGCTTGCAGTTTCACTTGGGGACTGGGAAATCAGTCACTCAATACACTATTGGATCAATGATGGGTTGATGGTGTTATTTTTCTTTATCTTGGGTTTAGAAATTAAGTATGAGTGTTTAGTGGGGGCACTGAGTGATCTAAAAGATGCCGCCTTAGTGATTGCCATGGCAATAGGTGGCATGGTGCTACCGGCATTAATCTATTTGCTAATTGTTGAGATTGGTGGGGTAGACGCTTATCAGGGTTGGGGTATACCCATGGCAACAGACACCGCTTTTGCTATTGGCATTTTGACCTTGTTAGGTACTAAAGCACCCCGAGCAGCTGTCATCATACTGACAGGTTTAGCTATTGTTGATGACATGGGAGCTGTTGCGGTTATCGGTCTTTTTTATACAGAGGAAATTGTGGTCAGTTCGCTTGTATGGGCTGGATTGACATTAATCGCAATGTTATTGATGAACTTGCTTGGAATAAGAAAGGCCTCATTTTATTTTATCGGGGGTGTTTTATTATGGTGGTTTATTCTTCAATCTGGAATTCATGCCACTACGGCAGGAATTTTGGCTGCCTTGATGGTGCCTACCCGTCCTTATGCCAACAAAATTTGGTTTCAACATAAAATGAAAAACGTGGTTGAGAATTTTGAGGAGGTAAACAAACCGGACTCAACCATTCTTGAAAGTGGAGAGCAACACGCACTTGCGGTTGAAGCCGAAGATATTGCTAAAAAAACCACTACACCGATAATACGCTGGGGAAACACCCTAGATAAACCCGTTAGTCTCATCATATTACCGTTGTTTGCTTTTTTAAACGCGGGCATGCTGATACCTACTGATATCCCTGAATTTAGTGATGCTGTGGTCACTCTGGCCATTTTGTTTGGCCTAGTTTTGGGTAAAGCTATTGGGATCAGTTTATTCGCTTGGCTGGTTTTAAAAACAGGCATGGCAAGACTTCCCAATGGCGTCACTTTTTCTCACATTGTTGGTATCGGTTTCTTGGCAGGAGTTGGATTTACGATGTCACTATTTATCTCAGCATTGGCATTCGAGGGACAACCTGCACTGATTGAACAAGCCAAATTAGGTATATTGTTTGGTTCAATTATCGCTGGAATTCTCGGGACGGGGGTTTTGTTGTTTGCGTCTAAAAAATAATTTAGCTTTCGTCCACTTTTACTTTAGTCAATTATGGAGGAGTAGGGGGCTTAGAATATAACAATCCTTAATGAGGCTTTTGGGGGGTGCAAGCTGGCACATACAATTGAGCGCTAGTCAACAAGATATGTTTGTGTGTTAGTTTTGTGACAATTATATACATCGAATCATCACAAAAAAAAAGGAGCCCATCTAAGGTTGTAATGAATGGACTCCAAAGGGTTGTGAAAGTTGTATTTTGAGTAACGCTATAAATTCAATTAATTGACACACTGTTAAGTTAAATAATACACAAGTCATTAATAATAGGGATGTCCACATATTGATACGTGTTGGTTTGTGGATATCTTAATCATTAAATAACCCGTGTTCGGATTAAAAATGTTACTGACAGGTATAACCACCATCTATAACTAACTCAGTTCCAGTCACAAATTTAGATTCATCTGATGCGAGATATAATATGCCATATGCCACATCATCAGGCGCACCTACATGGCCTATTGGATGGCGGTTATCTAGTTGCTTTTTAAATTCTTGTGGGCCTATTGATGACTCATTCGCAAGTGACTCAACCAACGGTGTCCAAATAAACCCTGGGTGAACAGAATTGACCCTGATATTGTCTTTTGCATAAATTAGCGCATCGTTTTTACTCATTAATCGAACGGCTCCTTTTGAGGCATGGTAGGGCGGAAGATCCCCGGCCCCTACCAAGCCATAAATGGACGATAAGTTTATGATGCTTCCTGTGGCTGATTTCTGCATATAAGGGATAACGTGCTTTGTACACAAAAACACCCCTGTGACGTTGATGTTCATAAGGGATTCCCATTCTATTTTGGTTATTTCATGAGTGGGTTTATTTACTCCAGCGATACCAGCGTTATTAACAAGGATATCAATTGTTCCAAACTCACTGGCAACCTCAGAAAACACCTTTTGTACGTTGTCTTCATCCGACGTATCCAGATGCCAATATTGTGCTCGGCCGCCGGCTGCATTTATCTCATCTGTTAGGTTTTTCCCTTCTTTATCATTGATGTCTGTTATGGCTATTTTAGCACCTTGTTGAGCTAACAGCAGGGCGGTGGCTTTGCCAATACCCAGTGCAGCGCCTGTTATCAATGCCGTTTTATTTTCGACTCTTTTCATGTTGGTATCCTTAATTTGTAATAGTTGTAAAATTTGTATTAGCTTGCAAAGATTTTTTAATAATGACTATTTGCATCTTTAAATTTAGAATCGATAAATTGACTATTCACCTTTTTCAGCTGCTTTAGTCATGTGTAATCGGCGCTTTTCTACCTCCAGAATCTGTCGAGTTGTGGCAAGCACTGTGTCTGGGTTAAGACTCATAGAGTCAATCCCAATTTGCACCAGATATTCAGCTATTTCAGGGTAGTCTGACGGGGCTTGCCCACAAATACCGGTATGTATGCCATTACGTTTACCCCCTTCGACTGCCAGTCTTATCATCTCCATTACACCAGGATCACGCTCGTCGAAATCAAAGGCAACAATTTGTGAATCGCGATCAACACCTAAGGTTAGTTGGGTCAAGTCGTTAGAACCGATTGACAACCCGTCGAAAAGTTTGGCGAAGGCATCAATCTGAATGACATTATTGGGTATCTCGCACATGACATAAACTTTCAAGCCATTGTCACCACGTTTGAGGCCGTTTTTAGCCATAGATTCCAGAACCTTTTCACCCTCCTGCACACGACGACAAAAAGGGATCATCAATATTACATTGCTCATGCCCATCTCATCTCGGACCCGTTTCATCGCTTGGCATTCAAGCGCAAAACCTTCGGCATAAGCCGGATGAGCATAACGAGCGGCACCACGAAATCCAATCATCGGATTATCTTCTTGCGGCTCGAAAAACTTACCCCCAAGCAATGTGGCGTATTCGTTACTTTTAAAGTCGCTCATGCGCACCACACAGGGTTTTGGATAGACCGCTGCAGCGATAGTAGCGACACCTTCTGAAAGGGTTTTAACAAAAAAATCCTGAGGGCTTTTATAGGCGGTGCACAGCTCGGTGATTTTGTCGCGAGTCGCATCATCGATTTTTTCTGGGTGTTTAAACGCCATCGGATGCACTTTGATGTATTCATTTATAATAAATTCCATCCGCGCCAATCCAATACCATCAACGGGTAAAGAAGCAAGACTGAAGGCTTGATCTGGATTGCCCAAATTCATCATGATATGTGTTTTAGGTTTTGCTAGTTGGCTGAGATCGGTCTGTTCAATCTCAAAGTTTAGAATACCTTCATAGATATTACCGAACTCTCCTTCAGCACAGCTGACGGTAACGGCTTGCTTATTGTTAAGCTGCTCAGTAGCATTATTGGTACCTACAATGGCAGGAATACCCAGCTCCCGGGCCACAATGGCAGCATGACAGGTGCGACCGCCACGGTTTGTGACAATCGCTGCGGCGATTTTCATAACAGGTTCCCAGTCTGGTGTGGTGGTTTCGGCAACCAGTACTTCTCCGGGCTGAAAGTCACTCAGAAAATTTACATCGTTGACAACCCTCACTTCTCCAGCACCTATTCGAGTACCTACAGCCTGACCTTTTGCAAGGATGTTGGAGCTTTCCTTGAGGTGGTAAATTTTAAGTGTTGTGCCTGTATTTTGTGAAAATACGGTTTCAGGGCGAGCCTGCACAATATAGAGTTTGCCGTCGATACCGTCTTTAGCCCACTCCATATCCATAGGTTTGTAAAAACCAGCTTTTTGCGAATAATGATCTTCAATTTTAATGGCGTAGTCTGCCAACACCATGACATCGTCGTCGGTGATACAAAAGTGCTGTTTTTCATCATGACTGGTTTCTATATTCTCAGTGTATTCAACAGAGATATTGTTGGTGTTGAGGCTATCCGTAAAAATCATCTTTAATTCTTTTTGACCCAGCCGTCGTTTCAATACAGTTCGATAACCTTTGTTAAACGTGGGTTTGTGAACATAGAAGCTATCGGGTTCGATCGTGCCCTGAACGATGTTTTCACCTAAACCCAAAGCGGCATTAATGAAAACCACATCCTTAAAGTTAGTTTCTGTATCCAGCGAAAACATTACACCACTGGAACCAATATCACTGCGTACCATCTTCATCACCACAACAGAGAGAAATACGTTGTAGAAATCAAAGTTATTATCGTATTTGTAGTGGATAGAACGATTGGTAAAGTTTGACGCTAAGCAGCGATGATAAGCGTCCAGTAAAGCCTCGTCACCACTGATATTTAGGTAGCTATCGTTTTGTCCAGCGAACGAAGCTTCAGGGGAATCTTCGGCAGTTGCCGATGAGCGCACAGCCAAGGAAATTTCATTTCCATATTCTTTTTTAAGTTGTGCATAACCGCGCAAAATTGATGCCTTTAGGTCATCAGGTAACTTACAGTTTAAGACAATAGCTCGGGCTTTTTTACCGCATTCCTGCAAGTCCTTAATATTGTCGGGGTCAAGTCCATCGAGCACGGCATGTAATAGTGGCCACGCCTTATTGTGTTCAAGTACATAGTTATAAGCCTGTGCTGTAATGGCAAAACCATTGGGTACCCGCACACCACCATCTGTAAGGTTTTGGTACATCTCACCTAACGAAGCGTTCTTGCCGCCAACTGAGGATACATCGTCAATATTAAGTTCCTTGAACCAGCGAATATAACCCGTTGAATCTGTCATAACATGTACCTTTTAATCTGAATTAATAATCGTTGTTAACGTGTGAAACCTTGGGTTGAGTTAAACCATTTAATAATTAAATTTTCTTCCCTTAACCTGAATGTTCCGTCGCGTACTTTAACTATATTTAGCCATTATTTTTATTCGCAAATACCCTTAAATATTGGTGTCTAGTACCTAGTTATATATCTAAACAAGGTTCTGTTTTTCTGGCTTTGCAAAAACATGGCATATGATGACTGTCGTTTGCAGCAGCATAAAAATATGATTTTGACTTATCAAATTCCCAGTACGCTAAAGATAAAAAACACTGGCTCAATCCATCGAGTTATCTAATGCTAATGACGCAGCTAAGTAGGACTCCTATTTATACTGACGTATCGAGCTGAGCATGATTATCACCCACCGACATTAGGTTTCTTTGATAACAATCAATTTTTTATCAACATGACAACCTTTAGTGATATCTCATTGTTTTATATAAATATTGCGAAACACAACATAGATGTTTTCCGGTGGGGCCTCACATACGTATAAGCCGCATGATTTTAAGGGGCATACCGAATAGCGGTATTTGTTGCATCGATACATACTACTTGTCACTTGGTGAATACTCGCGCTCGTAACTTGCGGCAAAAGATAAACGCTATACCTCAACCCATATTGATGTACTAAAGCAAAGGAAACTACGAAGCATTCGCTCGGCCGCAAAAACCAGCGGGGGTCGATGAAAAATCGGCATATTTGGTTGGAGGCGGTTTGTCATCCCTCGCTGCGGCAGCTTTTCTTATCCGTGACGGCCAGATGGCTGGAGATCGCATCACAATCTTAGAAGCTTCATCGATGGACGGCGGCGCCTTGGACGGCATGGGAGACGGTCTCACGGGTTGGCTTATTCGCGGTGGACGAGAGATGGAGAGTGCTTTTGACTGTCTCTGGGATTTATATCGTTCGATACCGTCACTAGAGATTGAGGGTGCCTCAGTGCTCGATGAATTCTATTGGCTCAACAAGACCGACCCGAACTTTTCGCTTCAGCGCACTACTGAAAACTAGGGCAAAGATCCCAAAATAGGAAAGACCTTTACACTCGACCACCAAGGCAGAAAAGACAACGTCAAACTTGTTCTCGATCTGCCCGAAACACTTTTTTTTGTCAAATCAAAACAACGACTACAGTGCAAAAGTGTTAGCCTCAAAATGACCGATTAATAGTGAGATAATGGATCCTTAATTTATCAACAAAACAACCATTCTGACAAACCCTATCAGCCACATCATATGAGCTAAACACAAGTGTTCGTAATCCGTCATTCTTGGCATCTAACTATTTATTGCTAAGGTGTTGCTGGTGAATTCTTAAGCAATCGTACAATTTCTAAATTTCCGCGGTGCTCCGCAAAATTAATAAGATAGCTTTTTTGTATTTCGTCAAATATCAGATTAGTCAAAAGTGCTTTCAAACGCTGCTCCTCACCATTAAAAATGGCTAGTTTCAAGGCATCCATATTTGAGGCTGAATCGTGTTTGAGCTTGCTGTTGCTGTTGTCGTTATTGTCAGTCATTATTTTTCCTTATGAAGCATGTTGACCATCGCCATTATTTTATAATGGTGGATTTTTAATGCATGATGGAAATCTGAGTGTTGCCCATGTGTTTGTCGTTCTTTGTTGTGTATTGCAATTTCTTTCTCATCCGCAACGTTGAAAACTTCGCTACTTGAGTCTTGTTCAGCATTTGTCATGGTTTTTTCATGTTTATGGTCTATGTTGGCATGAGCTTGAATGACCTGAGCATGCTCAGACAGTGACGTCGCTTGCTGTTTTAGTGCTTTTTCTATATCCACTAGTTTAGTCAGCGCTTGTTCGTGGTCTTTCTTCCAAAACTCGATTTCATCTAGCCATAAGGCATGTTCAGAAGCCCATTGAGCATGTTCCTGATGGGCTGCGAGATGTTCATCTGTTCTGACTGTTTGTGCTTCTTCCTTGAGTGTCCTTGTGAACTCTATAAACTCCGTTGTATTTGAATTCGCAATAGTCTGAAATTTGTTCCAAATAGGGGTTCTGGGGACATTCCGTCCGCTAAAGACATAATCGCTGTAAGCCCTTGCCTTTCAAGCCCTGCCGAAGGGTATCAAATTTCTTA